>Ga0208879_1000068_pt1 | contig 105039 bp, 88 predicted proteins | sample Knorr_S15_td_Bot_FD_185605 | JGI IMG/M metagenome (GOLD analysis project Ga0208879, IMG submission 185605) | Marine microbial communities from Southern Atlantic Ocean transect - Knorr_S15_td_Bottom_ad_5009_LV_A (SPAdes) (version 2) | ecosystem: Environmental > Aquatic > Marine > Oceanic...
GGAGATACCATGAACGAAGCCCTAGCAAAATCTTTTGCCAGTGCCGAAAAAGTTAAGTTCGAGGGGAAGTATTATCGTACCGATATTGGTTTTGATTTGTAAGTGGTATTACGAAACAAAAAAAGGCAACCAAATGGTCGCCTTTTTTTTGCACTTAAGTGTAGCCTTATTCGCAAATATTTTTTTCGGTTACGGCTACTTTACCGCAAAAGTAAAGAGCAGCTGTACCAACAACACATAAAATAATGTTAGGTAAATGCCCTAGTTGTGTCATGATTTCGAATGTTGCTTCAAATAAATCGCCAATAGTGTATAATAAATCGCTCATGGTGTAGATAGTTTTTCTTAACGAGTACAAATTTACATATTTTTACCACATGGTAGTAACTTTATTTCGTCATACTCAAGCAATTTCTGTTTTGTGTATTCTTTCGCTGTGTATTCTTATCTGGATGGGCTTTTCATTTCAAGGGAATCCTGAATTGCTTGGCTTCAGAAACCCATTGATGGATTCTGAAATTTTCTCCATTTTACAGCAACCACTCGTCAACAGAATACTGGCTGGCGTATTCGTTTTCTGGCAGAGCATGCTCATCAACCGAATGATGGTTGGACAAAAAATTCTATCTACTAACACGTTCTACCCCGCCTTATTTTATTTTTTAATCCTCAGCTTTAGTCCACAAGCCATTTATTTAAGTCCTACCCTACTGGGCTTAACCTTTATTATATTATCTATAACGAAACTATTAGGCACTTATTTAGATCAATCTGCTTATACTAAAGTGTTCGACAGCTCAATATTAATGAGTATAGCGCTACTTATTCATCCACCATTTTTAATATTGAGTCCAATTATATGGATTGGAATTTCAATTTTCGCACAAGTTGAATGGAGACACTGGGCATTGAGTGTTGTGGGCTTATTATGTCCTTGGTTTATCGTGTACAGTGGTATAAACTATTTCTCGGCTGAGGGTATTGACCCCTATTATTTCACACATTTTTTAGTGGAAAAAAATCCTCTTTCCGCACTTGATAGAGGCGATATAATTAGTCTTATTGGGTTTGGGATTGTTGCTCTATTCGCCGTAAACGAATTATTATTTAGTTTAAGTAGGAAAAACATTAAAGCTCGAAAATCGTATATATTAATTCTATGGGTTTTACTCCTCACTGCAGTTTACGCTCTGCTGAGTCCAGAACATTTTCATCTTCGTATATTAGTATTCGCATTGCCTTTAAGCGCTATTATAAGCAATTACTTCTATTACCAGCAGAATAGAAAATGGCTCAATTTCCTAGCTTTAATATTGTTTGTCAGTCTTTTTGCAAATCATTTTATTTGGTAATATCACAGTGATTTCAATCTATTAAAAAGCTGTTGAAAGTAGATACTTCGATGTTCTGAATCTACTATATACTTTAATACCCTTGTGCGTTTATTTTTTTGTGGCAAATATTCCGCTGCTAGACTAAGATCTCTACTCATACGCCAAATCAGAAATGTAACACCCGTAACTACCTTAAATGGTTTAGGGTATTTCAACTTCAAAGCCGTAAGCCAATACACCCAAAACGACCAGATGTTCTTGGGGTGTTCTAGTTGCTCAACTTCATCAAATAAATAAGCTGACTTTACGAGATACGATATGAGCGTAAGCTGATGATGTTTGAATTTTTTAATCACAGTAATAGGTTTCTCGAACTGTGAAAGCAGAATGAAATCGTATTTCTGACGTAAGTTAAGGCTGGAAAGAATAAACCCATTATCGTTCAATTGGGTATTCATCATATTGTGAAGTAGTAAATCTGTGTAGGAAGGCAAAAAATAGCCCTTAACATTTCTTTTAGCAGCATTAATCTGGCTATAATCTAACTGACGGTATGATACTTTTTGAATTACATCTTTATGAATTTCTATCGCAAACACCTTATCCTTATGTATCATTCTGGGATAATGCTTTGTACTCACAAAATTTTCTGATGAGTATACACTCATTGCCGAATAACCTTGGCTCACCAACAAATCAGCAGTCTTCACCATCTTTTCTGGGGCTACCAAAAAATCAATATCACCTATCATCCTTTCGCCTAGGTCGGTATACAAACCCTCTAATAAATGAGCAGTTCCTTTTAAGAAAATGGGCTGAATATCGTGTGAATTTAATAGGCCATTAATTTCCGATGCCTGTTCTAGATTTCGCTGATTTCTAATTCTATTTAATTGGGTAATATGCTCTAAATATGTTTGCAAATCTGAGGGCAATACATCGAGTAGCTTAGCACGATTTAGGCTAACATACAGAGCTGGTAGCACTAAATGCTCACTACTAACCTGCAAGACCCTCTCCCAATCAACACTTCCATCTTGCATTTGGCGCTTTAAGGCCACTCTTCTATTTGGACAAACAGAAAGGCTTAAAATATTTGTTATAAAATGTAGCGTTTTACTGTAATTCATCTTGCATTAATTGATCCATTATGTTTAGCATACTCGAATTGCGAGAATACTCTAATGTGTAACAGGGAGTCTCTAAAATAGCATCTAAAAAAGCCATGCTATTTTCTTCAACAGGAGAAATCCATGAATCTGGAATTAGAGCTTCCAAAGCTTTCGTTTTACTTAACTCCATTAATTTTGTAGCACTACCTTTTTTATAATTAACAAAAACAAATGCCTTGCAAAATTTTGAACTCTGTTTTTGATTTAGATCGATTTCTGGGTATAAATATCTAAATTGAACTTCCGAATTCTTCTGTCTACTCGTAGCTTTCGTTAATACTGGGAAATACTGGGTAAGTTGCTCAATATTATTTTTAATAGATATTGCTTGAGGAAAAGGGAATGCTTTTTTTGAATGTGCCTCAATAGGCAAAAAGTCGTCAGCTAGCAATTCGTAGCCGTGGGTCATTAACAAGCTCGTAGTGGTGCTTTTTCCTTTGCCAGACTCCCCAAGTAACACCAAGCAGAAACCTTGTTTATACACAGCAGAGGCGTGAAGTGTAGCCAACCAATCGCAGTCTTCCTTACCGGTTAATTGACTTAAGAATTTCATCGAAAATTTACCTTGAAACAGATGTGAATCTTCATAAGACCATGTTCCAACCAAATCTTCATCTACTCGCAGTACAATTTGGTTGTTGTGCTCAAAAATATTAAAAGTTGACTGGACAGGAAGGTCTATCTCTTCAGCAATCTGTAAATGACTAAACTTAGGATGAATACAATCCTCTAACTGTTTACTTCCATAATTCACATGAATACGCTTGCCATTCCAATGATAGGAAACAGAACTGTACACCTCAAAGTAAATATGCGGTAAATGACTTGTTAATTGTTGATCAGAAATAATGGGCAAAGAATTTATATGCACAATAATTGCTGTGCAATTTTCAAATAATGAGTGTCCCTCTTCTTCTGATAATTTAAACTTATCCTTACAATACGCAATAAACGTATCGAAAGAAATACCCTGAATACACTTTTCTAGGAGAATAGAAAAAGAGGATTCGCTTACTAAGTATTGATTTTTGTCTTTAAACCAAAAAACCTTTTTTCCGGCAAATGATTTTAAAAAATACTCCATCAAAACCCTCCCCCTGGAGCACCCGGGCTACTCGCTTGTGCTTGTTGTGGATTCAGTAAAATGAAAGTTCCCAAAGCAGTAACAGCAGCATATTTTCCAAATTTCTTCAAAGCATCTCTTCTATTTACTTTGTTTTGACTTTCCTTAATCTCACGATTTTCTTTCTCTTTCATATCTCATTGGATTAAATTATTATTTTCATCATTAGCATCTTATTATTCAAGCTCAATTGCACCACATATACTCCTGTACTTAAGGGAGGCAAAGGGATTTCAAACTGGGTAGCTCCCTCAAGCTCCTGTGTTACAATTAACCGTCCCATTATATCATATAAAGACAAGTAACTGGCAGTCGAAACATTACCAATAACATTTAAAGTAGAGCCATCGTTATTCACGAATACCCTAAAATCTGTTAAATTCATTTCTGTTGTCTTTAAATCTGAAGCTTGTGCGTGCACAAAAAACCTCCCCGAAGCAGATTCGCTGGCATCAACTGTAGTTGAATAAACACTTTCCTGTAAATCTAATCGGGTAAAAGTACTCATCAACAGATCTTCTATATGAACGACTAAATCTTCGGGTAAACTCAATAATTCAAGACTAAAAGTAATCGGTGTATCTTCAGAAATGGAAACACCAATCGGGATAATAACAGCTTCAGAGAGTAAAGAAATAGGAATGCACTGCAGTCCTAATTCGGTGTTATCTAAAAATGCTTCTGTCAAGCACGAAAATATATAATAGCCGCTCTCATCTCCATCAAACCTCCCGGCATCATAACCAACATCAAATCCCATTGTCGAATTTTCTATGTATTTAATTTCGGTAGAAGCACTTGATAAATTAAAATCAGCATATAACTTGATACTTTTGGCATTGGACGCGAATCGCTGAAACCAATCTCCTATTTGATGCGACTGCATGGCTGGAGTAAAAGAGCAATCACCACCATCACTATCTGCAAACACATAAAACCCTTGCCCTGGGCTTAGGTAAGTTGCCGTTGAGGCGTGGTTAATAATATCGTAAGTAGTGGTGGTGCTATTCCACAAGTAGATAGCTTCGTAAGAATCATTTAAAGCACTAGTGCTAATATTAATGATGTTATCATTTGCATCGGCTAAGGAGTTTACATTGATAAAACTTGAATAAGGGTTTCCAACTAAATTCCATTTATCGGCAGTTAAGGAAATGGTTTGACTTGCTGTATTAAGACTCCCTGTAAATGAAACTTCTCCGGTAGAAGATCTCAAAACTGAATATCCTTTTGCTGCTATAAAATTTCCGGCAGAAGAAGCAGCTATATTTGGACTTACACCCGAACTATTATGAAAATAATTCCAAGCATCAGTTGAAGGATTGTATTGTGCTAATCCATAATTATTACTAGCTGAAGTTTGAATACTATTATTAACATCGGTTACAAAATCATTTATACTTTGCGATTCAACGGGCGCCGAAATTAAATGCCAAGGACTCGAAACGCCTCCCGTAACATACAGGTCATACTGTACATTCCCTGTACTCGATCCTGTAGTAATAAGAGAAGAATTGCTGGTCGCGTTAGATTTTAGTTTTAATGTGCCGCTATTTACAAGATCTCCATTTACTGTAATCCCCTTTCCGGCATTTAACTCTAAGGTACTACCAGCATATACATTTAGTCTAGCGCAATCGAAACTAGCAGCTATTGTAGCGGTTCCCGACTGAATAACAACTCCTTTTGAATCGGATGATGTGTTTGGTGCAGTAGCGCTAGGATGCCAAACCGAGCTAAAAAACCGAAATTCATCCTCCAAAGCGCCAGGCGTCATACTCGAAGTACTTGCAGAAATAAGAGTCCACTCTGAATTATCCCAGGAGGATACGCCTGAAGTAAGCCCAGAATTCCGAACACTTCTCTTGTCTGTGTACTCCCAATTTTCTCCAGTTCCATCCAGATCAACTACACCGTAAACATCCACTACCGAACCTATACTATGGTCTCCACCAGAATAAATGAAATACGCATCATCGCCATCACCATCAATAATAGTATTTACATAATCAGGCGTATATCCATAAGAAGAATTAAATTCTGAAGTCGATTTGGCATAAGTCCTAATACATCCAGAACACATTGAGCCTGTTAACTGAAATTCACTCCATGAGGACCCATCTATTTGTCGAGATAAAAAATAGGTGTTTACGCTAAAATCTATGGTTTCAGACGAAGTATTTTTCAATTCCACAAAACGGGCATTTGCCTCATCCGAAGGATCTGAAATTTCTGTAAACAGTAAGGAAGAACTTCCGGAGACTCCCTTTACGGAAACATCATCAAATCTAATTTTCTCCGATAAGGAATTGTTTTTGGTTTTGATAATTAGCTGAATGGTTGAACCTGATAAACCAGCCTGAATAGCCGTAAGGCTAGTGAAATCATTCGTGACATTACCATTAATGGCAAATAATGTTTCAGCTCCACCATCTAATATATAGTACAGCTTTATATAATCCGACGACTCTAAGCTGCCTACTTCACTTATTGAAACTTGAAGCACAACGTCTATATAACCAGAAATAGAAATTGTTTCTGAAGTCCAAACACACTCACTGTTAGGCTTAACCGTTTCAAATAAATTATTTGAATAAACCGTGTTCACCATAAACCAAGATGCATCTGCCCAAGAACCATTTATTACTTCTAATGACCATTTAGTAACCGAACTGGGGTAATCTCCACTCGTTGAAGCTCCTTTATAACCTGAATCATCAGTATAAGATTCAAAGTCTTCTGACCAAATAGTTTGAGCATCAGATACGGTAGAAATAGAGAATAGAAACAGAATCGCCCAAATGGGGCATGAATTACATTGTAATTTCATAACAGTATATTTTAGTATTAAAAAATCTTATTTAGTAGTGCAAAAAAGCTTCTATGAAATCTTATTGCTATAAAAATTGAACCTCTTTGAGGCTCACTACAAGTTAGAAATTAATATTCATTATCACAAATGACTAATCTTTGCCTGCTAATTCAAATCAAACACCCTTGAAATATTAAAGCCGAAATAAATATCTCCCTCAGACCATTTCCCAGTAGTCTCACCAATAAAAGCTCTCTCGAACATTCCCTGAGAATTGGTAATATGAAGCTGAAATACATGTCCGCCTGTTTCAATATCAAATCCTATCGACAGCGAATTGGTGAAATTTTCTTGAGGTCGGTTTAGTTGGTAGAAATACTCCGCATTTATAGAGATTCTTTTGCTTAACTTATAACGCCCACCTAAACCCATTGCCATATAGTCATTCTTCATAGCATTCGTCTCCACCAAATTCCGATGTATATAACTAGGCGTAAGCTGAATCGATAAATTTTGATTGAATTTTCGAGCGATCATGAATTGATGCACATAAGATAATCGCGAGCTAAATAAATTTTCTCGATCTGGATTTATCCAACGAAGAGAGTTTGCAAAAACAGCATTATAAGACGTGATAGAAATAGGGCTGCCATTCTCCATTTTCTGCTTTACTAACTTTGCTTTCAGTGAAGATTCGAACGTTTTTTGAAATGAATTCCTAGCCAGTCCAATAGCTAAGTTATTTGTGATTCCATAATCAAACGACATTCGTATTTGCGATTGATCAAGTCCCCATAATTCGTAAGCACCACTATTAAGAGTGCCGAATCTGTGCTCAATTACAAACTGTAAATCGCCTTTTGCAGGTAACTCTATAGACTGTCCATTGATCACTCGAGTACCTTTAAAAGTGGCGTAAACTTCTTGAACAGCATCCTCCTCTTCTAACAAGGAGAATAAATCATCTTGCGCAAAAAGGGAACCTGAAAAGAGCAATGCAGATAGAAAGAAAAACCTCACGTGTGTTTATATTTTAGTTAAAACAGCTTTCACTGTTACTTGAATTTCGTTAGCAATTTTGTCGGATACGAGTTTGGGAATCTCTATTCCAAAGTCAGAGCAAGAGAGTACAAATTCGGATTCTCCGTACAATACACCTTCCATCATTTGAAGTGTAACTATCATTTCCATCTCTTTTTGTACCCCATGAAAATCCATCATTCCCCTTACAAGCACTTCTTTTTGTTGCAGCAATTCTGATGGCAACTCTACAAGTAAACCTCTAAAGGTTGCTTTAGGGTATATTTCTGAGTCCACATAGTTTTCATTGAAATGCTCTTCCATTAAAGCAATTTCAAAATGAAAAGCACGCATTTGTATTTGAAAGGCCAATTCACCTTGGGTCAAATCAATTACGGCTCCAACTTGAGTATTGGTAGCCTCTACAAGCTCTACAGCTTCCATGTCTGACAAGAAATACACCTCTGCATTTCGGGTCATATATCGCTGTGCTGATAATTGACTCGCCAAAGTAAACAAGATAATAATTAATAGCTTTTTCATTTCCTTAATTATTTAGAGCTCCTTGAGAAATCCAGGCATTAATATACTCTATTTGACATTCAGATAAACGATAATTCGTAGGCATTGCCCCTACTTCTCCTTCAGCTCTTTCTATTCTATTCCGTATTCCATCACTAGATGCATCATTAATAGAAATTAGAAGGTCGTTATAATTCATTAAAGACAATCCCCCTGATGGTTTTTCCCCACCATGGCAAGAAGTACAATGCTCATTAATTATAGGATAAATATCTGATTCGTAAGACATCGATAGGGTATCACAATTTTGAAGCCCGTACAAGTCTTCCTCATTAACATAGTAACAGGAACTTATTAAACTCACTGTAAAAAAAGTAATCAATAGCTTTTTCATCTCTTCGTTATTTGGGACTACCAAGATTGATTATATCAACGATAGTTTTACACCTAATTAATTCAACAAGTCAAGTATGCTGATGGGTTAATTCCATTGAGAGAACCTTAGTATCTGACATCTATTATTGACTAAATAGCACTAGCAAATATCCTATTATTTGGATACATAAAATCTAATCTGGCAACTATTTATCCAAAACTCCATTTATTATCTACAATTCAATAAATTTGAATACATGAAAAATAAAATAAAAATTAAACTATTCTTAGGCTTGTGCTTTAGCATTCTAGGAGCTACACTCGTCTATAACTATGTTTATCAAGAACATAGAGACATTCAAATAGAACCCGCTGCATTTAACCTAAGCAGCAGTACTTTCTTTAAAGAATTCTCTGAGAATGAAGAGGCCTCAAATGCTAAATACATAAACCAAATTATTTCTGTTTCGGGAGCCCTAAGCTCCATTACCGAAACTCAAATCGTTTTAATTCCAGGTATTGTGTGTCAACTAGATAGTTCATTTTCGATACTAAATATTCAACTGGGCGATACAGTGCATCTCAAAGGACGGTGCATTGGATTCGATGATCTTTTTATGGAAGTAAAAATGGATAAGGCAAGACTTAATTAAAATATTTACATACTTATATAAGTTTGGCACGCCATTTGCGAACTCACTTAAATATACAAATAAAGATCTCATCTGGGGGGTGAATCTTACAAGCTCTGAACAATGTTCGGAGCTTTTTTTTGTTCTGTATTTACCTGATGTTTCGGGTTGAAATTGTAATTTAGCCCACAATGAGCCAAAATCAAGACCGTTTCAATAAAAGAAGATTACGATCTTCCTATATTTCAGTTATTGTAAGTATGACACTTGTCCTATTTTTAATGGGGCTACTGAGTACTGTACTTTATCACTCTAAGGCTATTGCTAATCAAGTTCAAGAGAACATTGCTTTTACTGTTTTACTGAATCCAGATGCTAAACCGGTAATGGTGAAACAATTTCAGAGGCAATTAGAAATGAGTGAACATATAAAATCTACCGAGTTTATATCTAAAGACGAGGCGGCTACAAGTTTAGAAAAAGATTTAGGCGAAGATTTCATCACCTTCTTAGGCTTCAACCCACTAACAGATGCCATAGACATCCACTTTCAAGCTTACTACACGCGGACTAATACTCCTGAAAGTATAGAACAAGAGCTTTTAGCTGTACCGGTTGTTAAGGAGGTGATTTACGATAAATCGCTCATTAGATTACTAAATGATAATGTTCAAAAAGTATCTTATTTACTCCTAGCACTAAGCTTTCTCTTTGCTCTTATTTCTATTGCATTAATTAACTCATCGATTCGATTAACTATTTATTCAAAACGATTTTTAATTAAAACCATGCAATTGGTAGGTGCTACAAAGACATTTATTAGAAAGCCCTTTATTTGGAAAAGCTTAGAGCATGGACTTATAGCTTCTCTACTAGCTATTATAGCCATTGAAATTTTAATAAGTTATGCTGCCGAAATTTTACCTGAAATAAATAGATTGCATCAACCCAAAGCACAAATTATTCTTTATTCTGGAATACTTACGGTTGGCTTGATTATTCCTTGGGCATGCACTTATTTTGCAGTACGTAAATATTTAAAATTAACTACAGACGAATTACATTATTGATATGGAAAACACAGGATTTATATTCGGAAAGAAGAACTACACATTGATGTTTATTGGAATCGCTTGTATACTACTTGGATTCATCCTTATGTGGGGTGGCGGTGGAGAGGGCGAAACGAGTTTCAATCCAGAAATATTCAACTTCAGAAGAATAACACTTGCTCCAATTGTTATTTTAATCGGATTTGTGATTGAGATTTTCGCCATTATGCACAAACCTAAAAAATAAGCCCACATGGGATTATTAGAAGCTATTATCCTGGGGATTGTTCAAGGTTTAACTGAGTTTTTACCCGTTAGCAGTAGCGGGCATTTAGAAATTGTAAAAGAACTTTTAAATGTAAAGCAGCAAGAACAAAACCTATTGATGACTGTTGTGCTTCATGCTGCAACCGCCCTGAGTACCATCGTTATTTTCCGAAAGGATATAAAAGAAATTCTTTCTGGATTAATTCAATTTAAATGGAATGAAGAGTTTAAATTTTCATTAAAAATCATTCTTTCCATGGTTCCTGCCGCCTGTATTGGACTCTTATTTGAAGACGAAATAAATCAGCTGTTTGGAGGGCAAATACTACTAGTTGGGAGCATGTTACTCATAACAGGATTGTTGTTGTTTTTAGCTGATAAAGCAAAAAAAACAGATCAAAAAATTAACTTTTCTAATGCGCTATTAATCGGGATTTCTCAAGCCATAGCTATTCTGCCTGGAATATCAAGATCTGGAGCGACTATCTCTACCTCTGTTTTACTTGGGGTAGATAGAGCAAAAGCGGCTCGATTTTCATTCCTAATGGTTGTGCCATTAATTTTAGGTAAAATGTCTAAAGACATCCTATCGGGAGATATCTTAGTTCATAGCTCAGAAATTATTCCCTTAAGCCTTGGTTTTATTGCAGCCTTCATCACTGGCCTTATTGCTTGTAAATGGATGATTAAACTGGTTAAGAATAGTCAACTGAAGTACTTTGCTTATTACTGCTTTGTCATCGGTTCTATATCTATTGTTGCAAGCTTAATATAACACCTCTTTAAAGCCTCATCCTTATCGATGAGGCTTTGTTATGAGTACTATACTTATACTCACACTGGCATAACTTTTGTTTAAAACACTAAAAACATCCCATTATGAAAAACATACTGTGCATCATTATAAGCCTCATTTCCTTAAGCAGCATTGCGCAAAATATTGAATACTCTAAACTCAAAGTGTTTTTAAAAGAGGGTGGACTTCAAGCATTAGCAAATGATGGAGTGGCGATTGATCACGGCCACCATAAAGCGGGCGTTTTTGTTATCAATGATTTCTCGGCAGATGAAAAAGCTTTGCTAGATGAACACAATTATGACTATGAAGTTCTTGTGAAAGATGTTACCCAAGATTATCTAGATAAGAGACATCAAACGAGCAAGCAAATACAAGAGTGTAATTCTATTTCTGGGCCAGAGTATCAAACACCCGAAAATTTTACATTAGGTTCTGTTGGAGGTTATTTTACCTATGACGAAATCCTTGGTCACCTAGACAATATGCAGAACTTATACCCAAATTTAATTAGCCTTAAAGCGCCTATTAATGATAGCTTAACCCACGATGGAAACCCTTTATACTGGGTAAGAATATCAGACAATCCTGAACTAAACGAAGAAGATGAACCCGAAATGCTCTACACAGCTTTGCATCATGCACGTGAGCCGGGTTCAGTCTCTCAGTTAATTTTCTACATGTATTATTTGCTAGAAAATTATGGTTCTTCAAATCAAATTGCTTCAATAATAAATAATGCCGAATTGTATTTTGTTCCTGTGGTAAATCCTGATGGCTACCTCCACAATGAATATACCGACCCTAGCGGAGGAGGAATGTGGAGAAAAAATAGACGCAATAATAATGATGGGACTTTTGGGGTGGACCTAAATAGAAACTATAGCTTTCATTGGGCGGAAGATGATTTAGGATCGTCTCCTAACTCAAGCACTCAAACCTACAGAGGCCCAGGGCCTGCATCTGAGCCAGAAACCAAAATGATAAATGAGTTCTGTATCAATCATCATTTTGATCTTGCTTTAAACTATCACTCTTATGGTGGACTTTTCATTTATCCTTGGGGCTATGCCGATCCATCTTTAACGCCAGACTCTAGTTCATTTTTCGCATTTGGACAACACTTAACTCAACACAACCACTATACTTATGGTACAGGCTCGGAGACTGTTGGATACACAGTTAATGGAGATTCTGACGACTGGATGTATGGAGAGGAAACTGTCAAAAATAAAATCTTAACCATGACTCCGGAAGCTGGAGCGGCATTTTGGGAAAACACAGATCAAATTATTCCTACTTGTTTAGACAACCTATTTACCAATATAGGAATTGCCAGTATTCTATTCCCGTATGCCGATATTAAAACAGAAAATATAGCTCTAGATTTAAACGGGCAACTAAATGTATCAGTACAAAATATCGGTTTGCAAGAGGGGGTATTTAGCTTACATTTAGAATCAGACAATCCCTATGTTAATACTATAGGTGAAAATACAGAAACTTCAAATTTAGCGCACTTACAAGAAGAGCTAATTTCACTTTCGTATTCGCTATATAATGACATTCCAAACAACACTACTATTGAATTAAACTTGATTGTTGATAACGGTGACTATGAAAGCGTTTATCCAATTACATTCACCTACGGTACTGAAGACGCTTTTTGGACTAATGATGGAAATAGCCTAGAAAATTGGACCACAAACACATGGGATATAAGTTATACAGACTATTACTCCGCCAATGGATCGATTACAGATTCTCCTAATGGCGATTATCCTGCAAATGCGATTCACGACATATTTTTAAATGACACAATAGATTTATCGACTCAAAATTCAGCTAAACTTTCCTTTTACACAAAGTGGAATATCGAAAGTGGCTGGGACTATGCGCAGGTAAGTATTTCTACCGATTATGGAAACTCTTGGCAAGCCATGTGTGGTAAATACACTAAAGATGGGAGTCAGTATCAAGATTTTGGGCAGCCCATATATGATGGAATGCAGAATGATTGGGTTCAAGAATCGATTGACTTGAGTGACTACCTAGGAGAATTCATTATGCTAAAGTTCACATTAGTTAGCGATGGCTATGTGGAAGAAGATGGCTTCTATTTTGATGATTTAAAAATAACTGGATCTACTGAGCTTGGCATTCATGAAATTAATAACAACTTTAACATCTACCCTAATCCTTCCAATGGACTCATCAATTTACAATTGAATCATAACAGTACAGGCTCTATTCTAATAACGAATGTTAACGGTCAAGTAGTTTTAGAAGATTTCATTACTAAAAGCAATAGCTTTTACTTTGATGCTAGTTATTTAGACAAGGGAGTGTACATAATCAAACACCAAGAAATGAATCAAATCTGGATAAAACACTAAAAAATGAAGACTTTCATCTTAAAACTAACACTTTTAATTCCTTTTTTACTTTTCGGACAAGTAGAAAAGACGGTGCTGTTTATAGGGAATAGTTATACCAATGTAAATAACCTACCCGACTTAATTCAACAAATTGCAATAGACAAAGGAAATCAATTTGTATACGAAACCCATACGCCGGGTGGCTCCACACTATCTCAGCATTCTACAAACTCGAATGTGCAATATCTTCTGGGGTCAACACAGTGGGACTATGTCGTTTTACAAGAGCAAAGTCAATTTCCTTCCTTCCCGCCTAGCCAGGTAGCAACAGGAGTTTACCCCTATGCAGAAAGTCTTTGTAACGATATTCGATTTAATTCCCCCTGTGCAGAACCCGTATTCTTTATGACCTGGGGAAGAGAAAATGGAGACAGTCAAAATTGCGCATACTACCCACCTATATGTACCTATACAGGAATGCAAGAAAGGCTTATTGAGAGTTATACAGAAATGGCCGAATCTAATAACGCCCTTTTAGCGCCGGTTGGAATCGCTTGGCAAAACATTAGAGCGAGCCATCCTGAAATTGATTTATATTCTAGCGATGGATCACATCCAAGTATTTACGGATCGTACCTTGCGGCCTGTGTTTTTTATTCAGTTCTTTTTTCTGATGAGTCCAACTCAAACTATTTCCCATTGGGTATTAGTGAGGACGAAGCTGATATTCTTCAAGAATTTGCAATGAATGCAATTGCTGAAACAACGACAAACTTCAGTCTGCAGGTAGAAGCAATGGCTAGCTACGAGATACTCGATGACAAAATTTACTTTTTTAATGAAAGTATAAATGCTTCAAGTATAAATTGGGCTGGGCTAAGTCAAGATATCACATCGTCTGAAGACACATTAATTGTAACTCTAAATGGCTACACTGGGATATACGAAATAATACTAATTGCTGATAATGGTTGTACTACCTCAGAACTACTCATCCAAATAAACAACCTTGATATAAGCGATACTAAATCTGATTATACGATCTATCCGAACCCATCTCAGGGCATGCTAAGATTAGAAAATTCAGACTTGAACATTAAATCGATATTTATCTATAATCAATTGGGTCGTTGCGTTTATACTGAATTAAATTCCAGCGCAAAGGAATTCAACTTAAACTTCTTACCAGGAGGTGTTTATCAGATTATAATCCAGTCAGAAAAGGCGGTTTCACATACTTTTTCATGGATAAAGAAAAACTGATAGAGTAATATTTCTAGGCATAGTTTTGCCTTATCTTTGCGCCATGCAGCACAAGATTATAATAAGTGGTATGGGAAGTCTCTCTGCAATGGGGAGCGATGAAGAGGATATCTGGGATCATTATTCTCAAGGTACTACACGTATTACAACTTGTTGTTTTAATAGTTGCAATACTCCTGTAGGTAAGCTATTTCCTGAAGAAGAATTACTCCTTAAAAACTTAAGAAACGAAAGTCCGCATTATCGACGATTAGATAAAACGGTATTACTTTCTATTTTGGCTGCTAGAAAAGCGGTGGGTCAAGCCGGTTGGGAGTCTACTGAATATGCAAGCATAAACTTAGGATCTTCAAGAGGTGCAACGCAATTATTTGAGAAATACCATAAAAATTTTATAAGCAACGATAGTAAGCGATTAAGTCCTATTGTATCGCCCACAACAACCCTTGGAAACTTATCTTCTTGGGTGGCATACGACCTAGGCATTAAAGGAGCAAGTTTCTCACATTCCATTACTTGTAGCACTGCATTACACTCATTATTAAATGCAATTGCATGGTTGCAATCTGGAATGGCGAATAAATTTGTGGTTGGTGGAGCAGAAGCTCCACTAAGTGATTTCACGATTGCCCAAATGAAAGCGCTACGAATTTATTCTAGTGAAGAAGGGGCTTATCCATCTTTACCACTAGAAAAAGATAAAAAAACCAACTCTTTAGTACTAGGTGAGGCAGCTGCAATTTTTTGCCTTGAAAAAGATGAAGGCCAGAATAGATTAGCAACCATTTTGGGTGTTGGTTATGCCACAGAATTAATCGAACACAATGTCTCTCTATCTGCAGAAGCAGATTGCCTCCATCGATCGATGGAGATGGCGCTTAAGAATGCGGATTTATCCAAAGTAGATAGCATCGTTATGCATGCCCCTGGTACTATAAAGGGTGATGCAAGTGAGTATAAGGCAATACAAAATATTTTTGGTACTGAAATACCACATTTAATTTCAACAAAATTTGCTACAGGGCATAGCTTTGGAGCTTCTGGTGCACTAAGTTTAGAACTCGCAATCTTGATGTTGAAAAAAAATAAATTGATAAAATTCCCCTACGAATCACTAGATAACGGAGAACCAAAATCTGTTAATACCGTTATGATTAATGCCACAGGCTTTGGAGGCAATGCAGTAAGTATCATTTTATCTAAATAAAAACAGATAGCTAAAAAGAAGACTTATATTTGAGTCTCAAATCAAGAATAAAGATGAAGGAAAACAGAAAAGAGTGGACTAAAGAAGAAGTTCTTGAACTATATAATAAGCCTTTACTAGAATTAGTTTTTGACGCAGCAAAAGTACATCGCGAAAATCACGACCCTCAGGAAGTACAAGTAAGCACTCTTTTGTCTATAAAAACCGGAGGTTGCCCAGAAGATTGTGGTTACTGTCCTCAAGCAGCTCGCTACCATACCGATATTACAAAGAACGACTTGATGTCTGTACAAACCGTTAAAGCGCAAGCTTTACGAGCAAGAGCATCAGGATCTTCTAGAGTGTGTATGGGAGCCGCATGGCGCAATGTAAAAGAAGGAGAGGATTTTAACCAAGTGTTGGAGATGGTTCGTACTGTACGCGATTTAGATATGGAAGTTTGCTGCACCTTAGGTATGCTGACAGAAGATCAAGCTCGTAGACTTTCTGATGCTGGGCTATATGCATACAATCACAATTTAGATACATCTGAAGAACACTATAAAAAAGTAATTTCTACCAGAGGCTATGAAGATCGAATAGAAACGATTGGGAACGCCCGTAAAGCCGGATTAACAGTGTGTTCTGGCGGGATTATTGGCATGGGAGAAACTGCAGAAGATAGAGCCGCAATGCTGGTGACACTTTCTAATTTAAATCCTTATCCAGAATCTGTACCCATTAATGCACTGGTACCTGTTGAAGGAACACCGATGGAAGACCAAGAGCAAATCCCTATTTGGGATATGATACGCATGGTAGCAACCACGCGTATTGTACTTCCTACAACAACTGTTCGTTTATCTGCAGGTAGAACACAAATGTCGGACGAAGGACAAGCGCTTTGCTTTATGTCTGGCGCTGGTTCTATCTTTGCAGGCGATAAACTACTGACCACTCCAAATCCAGACATCAGTAAGGATATGGAATTATTTAGTATCTTAGGGCTAGTACCACAAAAGGCATACAAAAAAGGTGACAAACCTGAAGTGAATGAAAATTACAAGAATAGCTGTACTGAAGGTGCGAAAGTGAAATGGTCTAGACCAGGACACGAAATTGAGGCCAATATCTCAGCTACTCAAAGTGCAAAAGAAAAAAGAAAATTAGAAGTAAAATCATAATTATGAAGAAGATAATTCTAAGTATCTGTCTCTTAACTCTAAGTATGGGCGCCTCTGCTCAAAAGTTTACTTGGGGTGGTAAAGTGAGCGTGAGCTCTCCTGACATAAAAATTGAAGATTTTAAAAATGTAGATCTCGATGGCGGAAATGGGATTGATATTACTCAATCCTTAGGGAGTACTAACGCTATACTCAGTTATCAATTAGGGCTTTTTGCTCGCGTAAAACTTGCAGGTTTTTACATCCAACCCGAGCTTATGTTAAGTAACTCGAAAACTGAAATTAAATTCTTGGATATACTGGATGATAATAATGACCCACAAGAAGTTATAGGAGAAGTAAAACTAAATAAAATTGACCTACCTATATTGGTTGGTAAAAGATTCCTAAGAATCTTTAGAATCAATGCAGGTCCAGTATTCACTCTATTACTAAGCCAAAACATAGATCAGGCGAGTGCTGAAGATACCTGGAGTGAGATTGAGGCAAATTACAAAAATGCAACTGTGGGTTTACAGTATGGTTTAGGAGTAGATATTTATAGCATCAGCATTGATCTACGAGTAGAAAAAGGTTTCCAATCTATTTCCGAAAATCTCACTATTGGTGGGACTACTTTTGAGGCAGATCAAAGACTTGAACAAATCATGCTCTCAGTAGGTCTGACTTTCTAAAATAAACTAGTGTACAAAAAAAGGCTTTACTGATGTAAAGCCTTTTTTTTGCTTAGCACTATAAATCAACTAGTCCTGTAATTTATCATTATTAACATGTCTATCTTTATCACGAAGGGTCTTCTTCTCAAAATTCCGCTTCATTGCCTCTTCTAAATCAACATTGGTTTGATTTGCAATACATGTTATCACCCACAACACATCGGCTAGCTCATCAGCTAATTCCTTATTATCAGTATCTTTATAGGATTGCTCTCCATATTTTCGCGCCATGATACGAGCAACTTCTCCAACCTCTTCAGTTAGAATCGCCATATTCGTTAGTTCATTAAAATAACGCACACCATACGTATTAATCCAGGTATCAACTTTATGTTGAAGTTCTTTTAAGTCCATTATTCTTTGTTTTTAGAATCTAAACTAATGGTTATAGGCCCATCGTTAATTAAACTAACCTTCATGTCAGCACCAAATTCACCTGTACAAATAGGCTTTCCTAAAACTTCCTCAATTGCCTTTTGAAAAGCTTCATATAATGGAATTGCAACTTCGGGATGTGCTGAACGAATAAAAGAAGGTCTATTTCCTTTTTTAGTACTTGCAAATAAAGTGAATTGACTAATTAATAAGACATCACCATCTACATCAATAATACTCTCATTCATCTGTCCATTCGTATCAGAAAATATCCTGAGAGAAGTAATTTTATTTACAAGCCATTTAACATCGCGTGAGTCATCTTCCACTGCGATTCCTAACAGCAATACTAAACCTTGAGTTATACTCGATTTCACAAGTCCATTAATACTAACGGAAGCCTTGCTAACCCTTTGTATAATGACCCTCATGAGTGATGCTTAAATTCTCGATACTGGTTACCATCATCTTCTAACATTGCCAAATAGCTATCATATCTAACCGGATGAATTTCATCGACTTCAACAGCGTCTTTAACCGCACATTTTGGCTCGTTAACATGCTTGCAATTATGAAATTTACACGAGCCTTTTATAGCTCTCATTTCTGGAAAGTAGTCGGCGAGTTCATTTTCTTCAACATCTACCAAACCAAAACCCTTAATCCCTGGAGTATCAATAATAAAACCACCAAAATCCAATTCAAACATTTCTGCAAAGGTAGTGGTGTGCATTCCTTTTTGATGCGCCTCAGATACTTCTTGTGTGGCCAAATCTAAATCGGGATCAATTACATTGACTAAGGTTGTTTTCCCAACACCCGAATGACCCGATAATAAAGTCACCTTATCCTTCAGCTTCTCGATAAGAAGGGCAATATTAACCTTATTTATAGCTGAAACTTCTATGCATTCATAACCAGCATCAGAATACATTGCTACAATCTCATCGTGGTATTCACGATCAAATTTGTCGTATAAATCAACTTTATTAAACACTAAAATCGTTGGAATTTGATAGGCTTCAGCAGTAACTAAGAATCGATCTATAAAGCCAACTGAAGTTGCTGGAGATGCAAGGGTTACAATCAAAAAGGCTTGATCCATATTAGATGCAATAATATGTACCTGCTTCGACAAATTCACAGATTTACGAACGATGTAATTTTTTCGCTCTAAAATATCTGTAATAGTATAGTCATTTCCTTCCTTCAAAAGAATCACTTGATCACCCACCGAAATTGGATTCGTACTCTGTATGCCCTGAATTCTGAACTTACCGCGTATTCTACACTCTCGGTACTCACCATCCTCTGTGCGTACCCAGTACCAACTTCCTGTCGATTTTACTACCATTCCTTGCATAAAGCAAAGATAATATTTGCACTTTGAGAATGAAGGTTTTAACTAACTTTTCGTTTCTAAAAAATTAGGCACAAAAAAAAGGACTCAATTTGAGTCCTTTTTTCGCATTTACTCGCCCCTCGAGTAATACAATTAACGGATAATTATTATATAACTCAAATATAAACAGAATCTGACACACCTACAAACGTTTTTAGGTAATCGGTAGTCTTTTCGGGGTTAACGGTCAATAATTGAGTGATACTACCTATAATGTTTGTAGAAAATAAGCTTTAAACATCTTTTTTTTATGAAAGGCCAAAATAAACTACCTTCGTCAACATGTCTATAAAAGTTGAAAAGATTAGTAAATTCTACGGAACACAGAAGGCTCTTCATGAAGTTTCGTTTGAAATAAACAAAGGTGAAATCGTTGGGTTTTTAGGCCCTAATGGCGCTGGGAAATCTACGCTAATGAAAATCTTAACGGGCTTTATTCCTCAATCGGATGGTGAAGCAAAAATTTGCACTATTAACACGATTGATGAGCCACTTCGAGCCAAGAGTAAAATTGGATACCTACCAGAGCACAACCCTTTGTACCTAGACATGTATGTACGAGAGTATCTTGAATTTGTTGCTAACATATACAAAGCTGACATGAGTAATGTAGACCTAATGATTACAAAAACAGGTTTACAGGAAGAACAGCACAAACTTATAGGCTCACTCTCTAAAGGGTACAGACAAAGAGTTGGATTAGCGCAAGCACTAATTCACGACCCTGAAGTACTTATATTAGACGAACCTACTACAGGATTAGACCCCAATCAATTGGTGGAAATTAGAAGCTTGATAAAGGAAGTTGGGAAAGAAAAAACAGTAATGCTATCTACTCATATAATGCAAGAAGTAGAAGCCATTTGCGATAGAGTTATCATCATAAATAAAGGTGAAATTGTAGCCGATAAAAAAATTGAAGAACTACGTGAATTAAGCAACGATAGAAACATAATTAGCATAGAATTTAATGATGTGGTTGAAAAGAAAACACTCCAAAAAATAGAAAATGTAGTAGAAGTGATTGAAACTGGAAAACATCAATTCCAAATAACGAGTGATTCGAAACACGATTTAAGAACCGTGCTTTTTGAGTTTGCAGTAAGCAATAATCGCTCAGTTCTAGAAATGAATATGAAAGAACACAAACTGGAAGATATTTTTCATAATTTAACTAAATAAGAGAGTTCTGGTTTGTAGTATATTTCATTTTTAAAACCCCTTAACTTAATGAGATTTCTATTATTATTTAGCATTTTATATTCATCTGTTTTAGCACAAAACCTCACCATAAATGAGATAATGTCTAAGAACAATGGAACTATACTTGATTCGGATAACGAAACTAGCGATTGGATAGAGCTCTACAATTCGAGTAATCAAACGATCAATCTACTTAACTTTGGCATGTCTGATGAAGAAGGAAATCTATTTAAATGGGGTTTCCCAGACATAAACATCCCTCCCAATAGTACATATTTAATTTTTGCTTCTGGCAAAAACAGCATCACCAATACCGAGATTCACACAAATTTCAAAATTGCAGCCTTGGGAGAAGAATTATATCTCACTAACCCCCAAGGAGTATTGATAGATATATTACCAGCAAAAATACTATTAGAAGATGAAAGCTATGGCCGGTTACCCGATGGGTCTGATAACATCCTGTTGTTAGACTTACCAAGCCCAGGGAGCTCTAATAATGCAAGTAACCAAATAACATTCTCTGAAATAGCGGGATTTTACACAGAAGAATTTAAATTGCGATTAGGTTCAGTACTTGGCGACTCCATATATTACACTTTAGATGGTAGTCTACCTACACAAAACTCAAGCCTATATCTTGATTCGCTCTTTATTCAGAACAGAAATAGTGAGCCAAATTATTTTTGTGAATTCCCTTCGAGTCCAGATCAATCCTTGATTAGTAACAAAGCATGGGAATCTCCAAACTCGCTCGTAGACAAGGCCACTATTATCAGATGTAGGACTTATAAAAATGGAATTCCATCGAGTAAAATTTATACGACTAGCTATTTTGTGGATGAGGATATGTTTTCAAAATACGAGTTCCCAGTAATCTCCTTAGTAACCGAACAAAGCAATTTTTTTGCTGAGGATAGTGGAATCTATGTTCCAGGAATACACTTTGATGAAAATAGCCCTGAATGGACTGGTAATTACTGCAATACAGGAAGAGAATGGGAACGCCCAATTCATATAGAGTATTTTGAACAAAGTGGAATTCTAGCCTTTGCACAAGATGCTGGAGTCAGGATTCATGGCGGAAAAACCAGGATTGCTGCGCAAAAAACACTGAGGCTCTATGCTAGAAAAGAGTACAGTAAATCACATTTCAATTATAAATTACTTCCACAGATCGAAAACCGAAAATTCAAACGATTCTTATTACGGACATCGATGGGTGATTGGACTGGACATACGATTATAAAAGACGTATTAGCACAGGATATCTCCAGAGAACTCAATATAGAAACTCAAGGATTTCAACCATCTATTGTATTCCTTAACGGTGAATATTGGGGGATTCATACTATTAGAGAGCGTATAGATGAATATTATATTTCTGATAAATTCGATATTGACAAAGACTCAATTGATTTAATAAACTCTGTTTCGCAAGAAACAATCTCGGGTAGTCGAGATGGCTATATAGATCTACTCGAATTCATTGAAGAGAACGATTTAACTGAAAACACTAACTACAACTACGTCGCTACACAAATTGATATTGGGAATTATATAGATTACCAAATAGCCGAAATGTTTTTTGCCAATTATGATTGGCCTGCAAATAATGTGAAATTATGGAAACCGCAATCTGAAGGTGGGAAATGGCGATGGATTTTCTATGATTTAGATAATAGTTTTAAACAATATGAATACAATATGTTTGTTCATTGTACAAATACAGATGAGTCGATTGGCTGGCCAAACTCTCCTAAGTCAACATTCCTTTTCCGAAACTTAATGTTAAACAATCAATTTGAAAATCAGTTTATAAAACGATATGTAGAACTACTAGATAAACAGTTTTCTCTGTCTAGGTTGCTTTCAAAAAAAAATCAAATAGAAGCATTATATAGTACTGGTATGGCAGCGCATTCAGCTAGATGGAATTACCCTGATATGGGGAGCTCATGGACGAATTCAATCGATGAAATTATTCTTCCGTTTATTACAAAAAGAGCATGTTTTGTTGAGCAACACTTAAAAGAGTTTTTCCCTGTTCACGAAATTGAATATACCTGTGGGGGTCTCACCGATAGAAATCACTTAAAACTTTACCCCAACTCAAACAATGGGCACTTTTTCGTGTATAACGATTCCAACGAAACCATAAAAGGAGACTTACTGATTTCTTCAATAAACGGGATTACAGTGTATATTGAAGAGTCCATTTACTTAAATGCCTATGAAAATAAAGAACTCAATTTAGCTAATTTTCCAACAGGTGTTTATCTACTGAGGTATAAAAGTTCATTTCATACAGAGAGCCTAAAGTTTGTTATTATCAATTAGAAGCAGCTAATAAATAACTTTAGAACAAAAGACGCTTTAAACGACCTTATTATTATCTTTGCCCTAATAAGTGGATGAATTTGACTGATTGCTCCCACTATAAAAAAGGCTAAAGCAGTATTCCTACCGCTACAGCTCCAATCAGACTATTTATAAATTCATTTTTTAAAGGATTAAATATGTCTTACTTTTTCACATCTGAGTCTGTTTCTGAAGGACACCCAGATAAAGTTGCCGATCAAATTTCTGACGCAATACTCGATGCATTTTTAGCTCAAGACCCCGAATCTAAAGTTGCCTGCGAAACTCTTGTTACCACAGGATTAACTGTAATTAGTGGCGAAGTAAAATCTAAAGCTTGGGTAGACCTTCAGAAAGAAGCCCGAAATGTGATTCGTCGTATTGGCTATACTAAATCGGAATATAAATTTGACGCGGAATCCTGTGGGATCATCTCTACCTTACACGAACAATCTGCTGATATTAACCGTGGAGTCGATAAAAAGGAAGGAGAAGAGCAAGGTGCAGGTGATCAAGGAATGATGTTTGGTTATGCCACCAACGAAACGGATAACTATATGCCTTTGGCTTTAAGTCTTTCGCATTTATTATTGCAAGAGCTGGCATTAATCAGACGCGAAAACCACCCTGTAATGCATTACCTACGTCCGGATGCAAAATCTCAGGTAACCATAGAATATTCTGATGATAATGTACCCTTGCGTATTAACACCATTGTGATTTCTACTCAACACGACGATTTTGATGAGGAAGCAAAGATGTTGGCGAAAATTCAAAAAGATGTTGAAGAGGTCTTAATCATTAGAGTAAAAGATAAATTACCTCAACATATCGTTGAACTATTCGATGGGAACATCACTTACCACGTAAACCCAACTGGGAAATTCGTGATTGGTGGACCTCATGGAGATACAGGACTTACAGGACGCAAGATTATTGTGGATACTTACGGAGGTAAAGGTGCGCACGGTGGGGGTGCCTTCTCGGGAAAAGACCCTTCGAAAGTAGATCGATCTGCAGCATACGCAACTCGTCATATTGCTAAAAACCTGGTAGCTGCAGGAGTTTCTGACCAAATACTGATTCAAGTAGCCTACGCTATTGGAGTTGCTAAACCCATGAATATTTTTGTAGACACCTATGGAACTTCCAAGGTTGCTATTTCCGACAGTAAAATTGCAACTATTGTAGATAATCTTTTCGATATGCGCCCAGCAGCAATTGTAGCTAGATTCAAATTGAAAGACCCGATCTATAGCGAAACTGCCGCATATGGACATATGGGGAGGCCTCCAGAAAAGAAAACCCTAACCTTTGATCTAGGAGGTGGGGGGACAATCCAAAAGGAAGTTGAAACGTTCCCTTGGGAAAAATTAGATTTTGTTAGCAAAGTAAAAACTGCATTTGAACTTTAATAGATGAACTATACACACCAAGGAAAAAGCTTTACAATAAGCCGTTATCCTACCACAGAAAACAAGTCATTGCAAGCATGGAGTGCCGCAGATGAACATATTTTAAACTACCTAGAAGATGAGAAAATATCTTGTGAAAACACCATTATTTACAACGATAGATTTGGCTTTTTAAGCACGGTTCTTGCAAGCTCTAAGCCTACCGCAATCATAGATTTTAAAAGTCAAGAAAAAGCATTTGAACTAAATTTTCAAGCGAACGACTTAGTTCAAAATCTTCCAACCAATAATACAATTGGTGAGCTAAAAGACAACTATGAGCTGGCTCTAATAAAAATACCAAAATCCTTAGATTTATTCAGGCTACAGTTAGCACAACTACACGATTCAATATCGGTAAATGGGCAAATTATTTGTGGGTTTATGACTAAGTATTTCTCGAAACAATACATTGCGATAGCATCAGAATTCTTTGAAGACTGTACTCAATCTAGAGCGTGGAAGAAATCGAGAATTTTAATCCTAAAAGGAAAAAAGAAAGTAGAAAAGAACAGATTAATTAATGAAATCCCATTTTCGGATACTAAAATCTTTAAGCAACACTTTGGCGTTTTCTCGGCAAAAAATATCGATCATGCTAGCCAATTTTTTATTGAGAACATGGACGTTAGACTCGATCACAATAAAATTATGGATTTGGGCTCTGGTAACGGTGTGCTTGCGTATGCAGTACAACTAGAAAAACCCAATTCTGAGATTCATCTTCTTGATGATTCTTTACTAGCCATTGAGTCATCTAAAATGAATATCGAAGGTGAAAATATTCATTTTCACTATAAGGATAGTCTAGCCGATTTCGAAAATCAATCTTTTGACCTAATCATCTCTAATCCACCCTTTCATTTTGAACATGAAACAAATATTGAGGTGGCTTTAGATTTGTTTAAGGAAGTGAAAAGATGTCTTAAAAAAGGGGGCTCTTTCCAAATGGTTACTAGCAATCATTTGAATTCAAAAACACACCTCTACAAGTTATTTCACAAGGTAAATATTGTTGCGGAAGACAAAAAGTTTGTGGTTTACAACTGCATATAATTCCTGCCTAAGCAAGTATATCAAGTTAACATTGAATTATTTCGTTGTAAGAGGAAAATGATTTAATTTCATTCGATCCAAAAGAATTAAAACTATGAAACGAATTGCAATAGTACTTTCTACATGTGCCTTAATAGCCTGTCAGCAAGAACAAAATAACACGGTAAGCATTAGTGGAACAATTCGCAATCCCCTAAGCGAAACAGCCTCTATCTTGTCAAATGATAGTCCTAATGTGTTTACAGATAGCCTTGACAAAAATTCAGCTTTTGAAATTGAATTTGAATTAGAGGACCCTGCCTATATGAGTTTCAAACATGGAAATGAAACTACAGCAATGTATGTAAAACCAGGTGATCACATTCAAATAAGCATCGATCCTAACGAATTTGATGAAACGATAAACTATTCTGGAAGCAATGCATCAAGCTTCTTGGCGAAAAAATATCTACTTGGAGAAACAATAGATCGTAAAGCCCTGTTTAGTCTTACTGAAGATGAGTTTCTGACGCAAGTTACTGAACCTGAGAAAGAGATGTTAAGTCTTTTAGAAATTATAGTTGACGAAGAATTTAAAGCCGACCAAGAACATTCCATTTGGTTACAATGGGCAACTATCAAACTTAACTATAAAAGGTATTTTCAGTTCTTAACGAAATCCACAATTGAGTTGAGCTCTAATTACTACGACTTCATGACTAAGCTAGACCTAAACGATGCTTCATTATTAGACGATGAAGAGTCTTATCAATTCTTACAAAACTATGTGGCTTCTCAGATTATGGCAGAAGATGAAAACTCAATGATAACAAATCTACAGTTCATCTCAGAGAAATTTGAAAGTTCTGAAGCGAAAAACAAACTTTCATATACTATGCTGAAAAAGTTTATCAAGAATGAATCCTTAGAAAACATTGATTTCATTTTGGCTGAATTTAATAACATACATTCTGACACAATCGCACACCAAGAACTAGCAGACTTAGCGCTTGAAATGACCAAATTCAACCCTGGCCAAGCCGCAATGGATTTTTCATACCCCGATGTGAACGGTAAACAGATAGCTCTTTCAGATTTTATAGGAAGCTATGTATATGTTGATGTCTGGGCAACTTGGTGTGGTCCTTGCAAACGAGAAATCCCTCATTTAGCAGACTTAGAAAAAGACTATCACGGCAAAAATATTGTTTTCTTAAGTGTTTCTGTGGACAACGATAAGGACTATGAAACATGGTTAAACATGTTGGAAGAAAAAGAAATGGGAGGCGTACAATTATTTGCTTCGGGATGGTCACAGATTACCAAAGACTATAAAATTAACAGTATCCCACGATTTATGCTTTTTGACACTGAGGGTAACATTATGAATGTGAGAGCCAGTAGACCTTCCGATCCTGCAACGCGAGAATTATTTGATCAAATCCTCTAAGCAAGAGCAAAAGGTATGTTGAAACGCTTTTTAATTTGGAGAGTAAAAAATATCTCTAACAAACAGTTCATTTTAATCATGAGCCTTATTGTAGGAATAGGTTCAGGATTGATTGCTGTATTCATTAAAAATGCCGCTCACAGCCTAGGAGATAACCTAAAACAAATTAGTTTAGAATCTCCTGTTTCAAGTTACGCCTTACTCATACTACCTATATTAGGAATACTCTTAGCCGTTTTATGGAATAAGTATTTAGTTAGAAAACCTGATAGTAGAGGCTTTCCCTCCATCTTATACGCTATTTCAAAACGATCGGGGATTATGAGGAAGCACCATATGTTCTCCTCTGTAATCTCTTCTATTCTAACAGCCGGTTTTGGGGGGTCAATAGGTCTTGAGGCTCCCGCAGCTTCAAGTGCGGCATCATTAAGCTCAAATTTAGCACGTGTACTTCATCTAAATTTCAAAGATAGAATGCTGCTTATAGGATGTGCTTGCGCAGGAACAATTGCAAGTATATTTAATGCCCCAATTGCAGCACTAATTTTGGCCATGGAAGTACTTATGTTAGATCTTACCATGGCTTCTATTATTCCTTTATTAATTGCATCCATTTCTGCTACCATTAGTTCTAGACTAATTACTGGTGATGCTCTACTCTTACATATTGAGAATGTAGACCCATTTAATGTTGCAGATATGCCTTATTATATACTTCTAGGAATTTTATGCGGTTTGTTATCTGTGTTCTTTTCAAAAGTCTTTTACAGTGTTAATACGGGTTTGAAAAAAATTACTGGAAAAGTAAATAGAGCTCTTTGGGGTGGGCTGAGTCTTGGATTACTAATATTTTTTATTCCACCTTTATTTGGAGAAGGCTTCGAAACTATAAATTATTTACTATCAGATAGCGCACCTGAACTACTAACAGGTAGTTTTATTGAGGCATATGCAACTACAGAAATTGCCCTGATTTTACTGGTCGTAGCAATGATTCTTTTCAAAGCCATAGCAACTGCTATTACCATAGGTGCTGGGGGTATGGGAGGTGTTTTTGCACCTTCATTATTTATGGGTGCTGGATTAGGATTTGTTTTTGCGAAATTCATAAATCACTACTTTTTACTGGGTTTATCAGTAAGCAACTTCAGTTTAGTTTCTATGGCAGGTTTAATTGCGGGTGTTCTTCATGCACCCCTAACCGCCATTTTCTTGATTGCAGAAATTACAAGTGGCTACGAATTGTTTATTCCTTTAATGACCGTGGCTGCAATTTCATATGTAAGTTCAAAGTATTTCATGCAACACTCCCTATTCAATCTGCAACTTGCCATGAAGGGTGAGTTAATGACGCACAATAAAGACAAGGCTGTGTTAATGCAAATGCAATTAGAGAAACTGGTAGAGAAAAACTTTTCTACTATTACGCCCGAAATGAGTTTAGGTGAACTTGTAAAAGTAGTCGCAGTTTCAAAACGAAATATTTTCCCTGTAGTAGATGATTCAAATTTATTCCTTGCTATAGTAAGTCTCGATGACATTCGTAAAGTGATGTTTGACCGGAGTTTATATGAGCAAATTAAAGTTGAGGATCTGATGCACGAACCCTTAGGCTCTATTAAACTCTCCGAGCCTATGGATAAAGTAATGGCTAAATTTAAAGAAACAGGTGCATGGAACCTTGCGGTAACTTGCCATGGTGAGTATGTTGGTTTTATTTCTAAATCTAAATTATTTAGTAATTATCGCAGAAAGTTGGTTGAGTTCTCGGAAGAATAATACCTGTAGGCTTTCACAAACTTGAAGTAAACCAACAATTAAACGAATACTAATTTCAACTCAACTATGATTTTACCAATTGGAAGTATGGTTAATGCCTTAGCAGTTGTTGTCGGTAGTTTAATTGGACTTGGCTTTGGCTCTTTTTTACCCGAAAGAATTAAAAAAATAATTTTTCAGGTAATCGGCTTATTCACCCTAGTCTTAGGGGCTAAAATGTCTCTTGAAACCAATCAATTTTTAGTGTTACTTATCAGTCTTGTATTTGGAGCTATTATTGGTGAGGCGTTAAATATCGAAAAGGGTTTAGAAAGAATTAGCAATTCCTTGAAAGGGAAATTTAAAAGCAAAAATGAATTATTTTCTGAGGGCTTAATCACAGCCTTTTTGCTCTACTGTATTGGATCGATGACATTTGTTGGTGCAATAGAAGAAGGTATCAATGGAGATAGAACCTTGCTGTACACCAAAAGCTTAATGGATGGAATTACCTCCATTCTACTAGCTTCAAGCTTGGGGGCTGGAGTGTTGATATCTGCTATACCACTACTCATCTTTCAATCGCTCTTAACTTGGGGAGCGTTCTATTTTGAAGCATATTTACCTGTAGAAATGATAACCGAACTCTCAGCAGTTGGCGGAGTACTCATCATTGCAATTAGCTTGAATATACTTCAGATTCAAAAAATTAAAGTAAGTAATTTACTACCTGCACTTTTCGTTATTATTCCTATCTATCATTTATTTACACTCATGTAAATTGAAATTGTTTTTAATGCTATTTTTAATATAGAATGTCGGTACTAATGCTTATCGATACAGAATTAACTATTAATCTACTGAGAATAAATCAGAAGCTATCCTATCGGCCAGTAATTTCCCTTTAGAGCTTAACGTATAAATCCCGTTAAATTCTTTCACATCTTCACTAAGGATGTATTTACGAACTTCCACCTTGAAATAGTCCACCAATTCCTCAGAAAAACAATCTGCAATATAACTGATAGAACAACCCCAACTCGTTCTTAAAGAAGTCATAACATACTCATTGTATTTATCCCGAAGACTAAGTTCTTCAGCTTGTAATGGAAGGATATTATCTGCTAAAGACTTAATATACTTTACGTTATTGGAAATATTCCACAATCGCTTATTCCCAATAAATGAATGCGCTGAAGGCCCTAAACCTAAGTAATTATCCTTTTTCCAGTACGCACTATTGTGGCGGCTATATGAGTTCGGCTTACAAAAATTAGAAATCTCATACTGCTCATATCCATGATCTTGCATCTCTTGCATTAATATCTCAAACTGTTCAGCGCTTTGCTTTTCACTAAGCGGATCCGTTTTCAATTTTGCTATCATATGATGTAAGACCGTATTCTCTTCTACCGTTAATGCATAAGAAGATACATGAGGAATATTCAAATTAAAACAAGTGGAAAGATTACTTCTCCAAGCTTCGTTAGACATTCCAGGGGTCCCATAAATTAAATCTATACTCAGGTTATTAAATCCTGCCTGCTGACACATCTGAATCGATTTTAGAGCTTCATCCACGCTGTGTGCACGATTCATAAATTTTAAATCTTCATCTCTGAATGATTGTACTCCAATGCTCAAACGATTGATAGGAGTTTGTTTTAACTCTTCAATTTTATCAAAGGTTAAATCGTCAGGATTTGCTTCTAAAGTTATCTCTGCATCTGCTGCAATATCATAGCATTGATATAATTTTTCAAAAATGGATTTGAGTTCTGAAGTGGATAATAACGATGGAGTTCCTCCTCCAATATAAATACTTGATAAAATTACTTTTCCTAAATCTCCTTTTCTCAATTCAATTTCTCGCAATAAAGCCTCAACGAAAGAAGCCTTCATTTTCATCGAGGTGGAAAAATGAAAATCACAATAGTTACAAGCTTGTTTGCAAAATGGGATGTGTATATATATTCCTGCCATTATGTTATACCCAGACTAATTCTAAAAGTAGTTCCTTTTCCGATTTCAGATTTAAGGATAAAAACCTGCCCTTTATGATAGTCCTCCACAATGCGCTTCACAAGAGAGAGCCCTAAGCCCCAACCTCTGTGTTTTGTTGTAAAACCTGGTTCGAAAACGGTTTTTAAATCCGTAGATTTTATCCCTTTCCCTGTGTCGCTAATATCAATATAAACTCTTTTTCCCTGCGCAGTAACCACCAATTTTATTTCGCCTGTTCCTTGAAGTGAATCTATTGCATTGCGCATAATATTTTCGATTACCCATCCGAACAATTGGTAGTTAATCTGAGCCCTAACTTTTTGCACTGAAGGTTCCAATTGGAAACTTATCTTCGAGGAACTACGGTCTTTCATATAGTAAAAAGACCTTTGAACTATCTTATTAATTTCTTCCGAATGTAGTTCGGGTTGGGAGCCAATTTTAGAAAATCGTTCGGCTATAGTTTGCAGTCGAAGAATATCTTTGTTCATTTCTATAACAACATCTTCATTAGCGTCTTTTTCTTGTAGTAAAGCCACCCAACCCATTAAGGAAGATAGTGGGGTTCCAATTTGATGTGCTGTTTCTCTAGCCATTCCCGCCCAAACTTTATTTTGTTCCGATTTTCGACTTGCACTAAATGCGTAATACCCTATAATTATAAATAAGGCAACTACCAACAACATAACGTAAGGGAAGTATTTTAGTCGGATAAGAAGTATGGAGTCTTTGTAATAAATCTTATTATTTTTACCATCGGCATATTCAAAAACTATGGGCTCATGGCTCTCTTGCATTAATAATAATTGCTTTTCTAAATAGCCTTTATTATTCACTTTTTTGGCTGGCAAGTTTTTATGATATAAAATTTTACCGAGGTCGTCCGTCAAAATTACGGGTATTGTTTTATTGTGATTTATAACTTCAAACACAAAACTTATGTCCTCGTCTAAATTGTCTATATCTGTAGTTTGTTCGGTCGCTGCAGCCCATATTTTAACTTTGGTGCGTTCCTCTCTACTCAAATCCTCTACTAAACTATTGGTAAACCACAAGGTTGCAGCCCCAATAACCAGTGCAAGCACAATTAATAGTCGCTTACTAATTTTTTTTATTTTGAAATTTGAAATCACGTATCAAAAACGATATGAATCATTAATTATTGCGGTCGTTTATACTTCCCAAAACGCTGACCTTTTTTTTCCTTTCTTTTAAATATTCTAAACTCTAATCCGATTTGAAAAAGTCGATTTTTTTCTGTGTAATCTAGGAATTGTGATTCTCCCCCAATACCAACCCATTCATTCCTGGAAGTATTCATATTGGCAATCCCATGATTATAGCGAGCATAGATTTGTATTTTTTTGAAGTCATATCCCAAGCCCCCAATTACGCCACTATTGTACCTGTGATACTCGCTATTTACTCCAGAGCCCATCGTAGTATTTAATATACTAAGCTCACCTCCGACTTGAAGATTAAAACCTTTTACAAAATAATATTTTGCTAGCATCGGAAAGGTGAATACCGGAATTACGGCCGTTTCGTACTTATTATTCGGCAAAGGTTTATACCAACCAATATAACTATTATCGAACCCTACTTGTAGGCTAAATCTTTTTGAAACTGGAATATTGGCAAATAACCCGTACGCAGGAGTCGGTAAATAATCAACATCTCTGAAACCACTAAAAGTACTATAAGATACACCAATCTTAGACCCTATAAGGAGTTCTCTTTCTTGGGCGTTTAAAGCCGTACTAAATACTAGGAAACAAGCCAATAGTAGTTTCAGTATTTTCATCTTTAATGAATTTTAAATTAAAGGATGAAAATACTAAAATATCTCTTATAACATACGAAGTAGATCGAGCTCTTTTTTATCTAAATGCTTCCAAGAACCTCTTTTCACATCTTTCTTGGTAAGATTACCAAATACAACTCTATCTAAATGCATCACTTCATAACCAAAGCTCTCGAATATTCTACGAACAATTCTATTGCGACCTATGTGTAGCTCAATCCCAACTTGCTCATGTGATGAGCCATCGATAAATGACACTTCATCTACTGGAGCGGGTCCATCATCTAAGGTAATTCCATTAGCGATTGCATTTAAATGATGCTTCGCTAATTTTTTATCTAAAGTAACATGGTAAATTTTACGAACACCATGCTTAGGGTGAACTAATTTTTTCGCCAATTCGCCATCATTGGTAAACAACAACAAACCTGTCGTATTTCTATCGAGTCTTCCTACAGGATAAATTCTTTCAGAACAAGAGTTTTCCACTAATTGCATTACGGTTTTTCTACCTCTATCATCTGAAGTAGTAGTAATGAAATCTTTAGGCTTGTTGAGTAGAACATATTTTTTCTTCTCGCCACGTATAGTCTCTCCGTTAAACTTCACCAAATCTGATGGAGAAACTTTATAACTTAAATCGGTAACAACTTTACCATTGATGGTAACAGCTCCAGCAGTAACGAACTTTTCTGCCTCACGACGCGAACAAGTTCCACCTTGCGCTAAAAACTTATTAATTCGCATTTTATCATCCGGAATACTTCCTTCTTTAGCTTTACTATACGAAGTATTCGTCTTTCTCTTAACAAACTTTGAATAGCCCGTTTTGTTCTCAGCCGCACTTCTGCGATCCTCACGACGCTTCTCAGGGTCGAAATGACGACTCTTCTGATCAGCGGCCTTTTGGCGATCTTCTGCTTTGTAGGCTTTAGTTTTACCTACTCTTTTCTCGGGCCTGAAATTCTTCTTAGACATATTCAAAATTTTTGCAAAGATATGAATACATTCTTAGTTATTAACATAATGAATAAAGTACTAAGTATTTATTATTCAGGATGCGCGTAATTAAAGTATATCACGTCACATAGTATTCATTATAATCTCTAATTTTGTGGTAAAATGTATTATGATTCAAGATAAATCTGATGAGCACTTCATGCGCGAAGCGCTAAAAGAAGCTGAGAAAGCTTTTGAGCAGAACGAAGTTCCAATAGGTGCGGTGATAGTTAGCGATGGACAGATTATTGCGCGAGCACACAATCTTACTGAAAGACTTAACGATGTTACCGCCCATGCAGAAATGCAAGCATTTACATCTGCTGCCGAATTCCTAGGAGGGAAATACTTACACAATTGTTCACTTTATGTTACTATAGAACCTTGCGTTATGTGTTCGGGTGCAGCTTATTGGACGCAAGTCAAAAGCATAGTATATGGGGCTAAAGATGATAAAAGAGGGAGTAGTAAACTTGGCGTAACACTTACACACCCTAAAACAAAAGTGACATGTGGTGTACTCGAAAAAGAATGCGCAACAATTATGCAGACATTTTTCAGCAAAAAAAGAACATAAAAAAACAGCTATCGATGAATGATAGCTGTCTTTCAGTTTGATTATCAACCAAACAATTAATCTCGCCCCCTCAATAGATCATCTGGTCTTACCAAATATACTGAATATAGAGGGCTTTGCCAAATCACAAACACATATATATCAATATGTTACCGCACTAAACTACTGTTTTATCACCTTAGGAACTCGAATATAGTCGGTATCCTTTCCTGGTGCATTTTGGAGTGCACTTTCTTGAGACACTTCTCCTTTTACGGCGTCTACGCGTAAAACATTAACCTCTTTACTCATATACACTAAAGGCTCAACTCCCTTTGTATCTACCTGGTCTAGTTTAGCAACAAAATCCAACATTTTATCAAAATCAGATTTCATCTTCTCTTTCGATACATCATCAAACTCTAAACGCGATAAATGAGCTAAATGATCAACTAGTTTGTCATCTACTTTCATATTCAGTCAATTTTTTATCAATTATAGTGAAAACTTCACTCTTAAACTCATGTACGGTGTCCATGGTGTACATGGTCGCATTAATAGGTTTATGCACAAAAACTCTTAATCTCCCGGGGCATCCATCAAGTCGACCACTTGGAAATCTTTTTTTATTGTCTGCAAAAGTTACTGGAACCAAATCTACACCTTGCTCAATTGCCATTCGGAAAGCCCCAGATTTAAATCTTTGCAATTTAGTTTCGTAAGGAGGAATACCGCCTTCAGGGTATATTGCAATACCCACACCATTAGCAATACGTTCTGAGGCATGCTTATAAGCATTGTAGGAGGATCGATTACTTGATCTATCTACCAGTATCATTGTCTTTTTGTACACCCAGCCAAATAAGGGAATATTGGATAGGGATTTCTTACCAATAAATACAAATACGCTGGGTACAATTGCAAAAGTAACTGGGATATCTATGAAAGATGTATGATTTGGACAAATAATATAAGCCTTTGATGGGTCTAAAGCTTGTTCAAACTCGACATCTAAACTTAAGCCCGAACAAAAAAGGATAAACCGAGACCACATTCTGCACATGAAATGAAAACTGGAATACCACTTTTTATTTAGCAAAAAAGCCCAAAAAAATGGGAAAAATATAATCACCGCTGCAAAGACAATGCAACCGAACCATATTCGCCAAAGAATTTGAAGTATGTTGTAAAAAAAATTCATTGTGCAAAAATATAAACTTTTAACGAATAGGAATTAGAAAGATATCAAAGCCTTTGCTATTTTTACAATCTAAGATTTTAAGCAAAAAAACATGGCCAGAATTTTAACAGGAATACAAAGTAGTGGAATACCACATTTAGGAAACCTATTAGGTGCAATTATTCCAGCAATAGAATTGTCTAAAGATCCAAAAAACGAATCTTTATTTTTCATTGCCGATATGCATTCGCTTACAACTATTCGAGATGCTGAATTATTAAAAGAAAACACCTATGCTACTGCGGCAGCATGGCTTGCCTTTGGGTTTAATACCAATGACAATATTTTTTATAGACAATCTGATATTCCTGAGGTGTGTGAATTAATGTGGTATTTAAACTGCCTTACTCCCTACCCGATGCTTGCTAATGCGCATTCTTTTAAAGATAAAGCTAGCAAGCTTCACAATGTTAATGCAGGTCTTTTTACATACCCAGTCTTAATGGCGGCAGACATTTTACTTTACGATGCTGAGATTGTTCCTATAGGAAAAGATCAAAAACAGCATTTAGAAATGACTCGTGATATGGCAGGTGCTTTTAACAATACCTATGGCGATACTTTAATAGAGCCTGAGTCGCGAATTGATGAACGCGTAATGGTTATCCCTGGAACGGATGGTCAAAAAATGAGTAAGTCATACAATAACTTCATCAATATTTTCTTAGCAGATAAAAAACTGAGAAAACAAATTATGGGCATTCAAACAGATTCTACATCGATGGAAGACCCAAAGGAAACTGAAAGTTGTAATGTTTTTAAACTGTATAAACTTTTAGCCAAGGCAGAGCAAATTACCGAGATGGAAGCCAATTATAAAGGTGGTAATTACGGATACGGTCATGCCAAACAAGCTTTGTACGAGCTTATTACTGAAACATACGCAGAAGAAAGAATACACTTTAACGAATTGATGGACAACAAAGATCTTATAGAGCAAGAATTACAAAAGGGTGCAAAAAAAGCGAGAGCTATAGCTAAAACCGTACTTGCAAGAGTAAGAACACAAGTGGGTTACTAAGGATGAACTCATAAAAAAAGCCCAGTTGATAAATCATCTGGGCTTTTTAGTGTCTTATATTATGGGATTAACCCACTGCGCTTTGCATTAATATAGCACAGAACCAAGCTGCATAAGTTCCTAAAGCATAGCCGAACACAGCTAATAACACTCCTACCGGAGCTAAGGCCGGATGGAAAGCCGAGGCCACAATGGGTGCCGAAGCAGCACCACCAACATTTGCTTGAGAACCCACTGCCACAAAGAAAAATGGCGCCTTAATTAACTTCCCTACAAGTAACAGAACTGTAACGTGAATCAACATCCATATAATTCCGATCAAGAATAAACCAGGGGTTTCTAAAATAGCTAAGGCATCCATTTTCATACCGATAGTAGCTACAAGAATATACAGAAACAAACTCCCTACTCTAGAGGCTCCCGCACCTTCGTACTGCTTTAATTTAGTGAAGGACAAAATCAACCCTCCAGTTGTAGCAATCACAATCAACCAAAAGAATTTAGATGTTAAACTAAATTTTGCTAATTGAGGCGCATTTTCAGCAACCCAAGGCGCAATAATATCCGCACCCATGTGAGCAATTCCAGTCAGACCTATACCAATAGCCACAATTACCATTAAATCGGTAAGGCTAGGTACACGAGATACTTTAGCGTGGTATTTTTCTAAATTATTTTTCAACTTCTCAATAGATGAAGAATCGGCTTTAAACCATTTATCAACTTTCTCAGACATTCCTGCGCCATATAATAAGAATGCCATCCAAACATTGGCTACAATAACATCAACAGTAATCATGGCGCTAAAGAGTTTATCGCTACTACCGAACATCTCTTTCATAGCTGTTTGATTTGCTCCACCTCCAATCCATGAACCGGCAATAGTCGCCAAGCCTCTCCAAACAGCATCGGGACCTACTCCACCTACTAAATCAGGAGAAATATAAGAGAGTAAAATAATCGTTAAAGGGCCTCCAATCACAATACCAAAGGTACCTGCTAGGAACATAATTAAGGCTTTAGGACCTAAAGCTACAACTCCTTTTATATCGATACTTAAGGTTAAAAGGACCAAGGATGCAGGCAATAGGTAACGAGAAGCCATAAAATACAAGCCTGATTCTTCACCCGAAATTATACCCATAGAGTTTAAAATGGAAGGCAAGAAATAGCACAATAAAAGTGCAGGTATATACGTGTAAAATTTCTTCCAAAAAGGATTGGATGAGGAAGATGTATAGAATATAAAAGCTAAAACCATTACGAGAATCCCCAATACGGATGCATCGTTTGTAAAGAGAGGGCTGTTTTCCATTGTGTTTGTTTTAAGATGGGCTAAATATAGGAAAAGAATTAAGTACGAAATACACAGTCAAATCAGCTTGGTCTATTAATCTATCAACTAATTCAGCGAGCTATTAGTAAATTAAAAATCGGCTTACCTCATCAAAAAAGGCTTCTGGATTTTCGGCATGTACCCAATGCCCTACATTCTCAATCTGGACTATTTCTGTATCTGGAAAATGGCTTTCTATCAAATCGTGATCTTCTGGAAGAATATAATTTGATTTCCCTCCATCTATAAAAAGAGTCTTATTTGCAAAGACTACACCCTCTAAAAGCGCCTCACCTACATTATGTATTTCTTTTGACAAGGTTTCTAAATTGAATTTAAAAACGAGATTTTCTTTCGTTTTCCAATACAAATTTTTCAATAAAAACTGACGTATTCCCTGTTCCGAAAAATGCCTTGCCAAAATTTCATCGGCTTCTTTTCTAGACATTACATTGGCGTTTTCTACTGCATGTAATCCCGCCAATATTTCCTGATGATGTGGAGTGTAATATTTTGGTGCTATATCTACTACCACCAACTTTTCAACGCGCTCGGGATATGTAGTTGCAAATAACATCGCTGTTTTACCTCCCATTGAGTGCCCCATCAGGTAGACCTTCTCTAATTTATTCTCATCTAAATAGCGCAGTAAATCCTCACACATTAACGCGTAAGAATGCTTTGTGGCATGAAAGGACTTTCCGTGATTGCGTTGATCTACAATATGAGTTTCGAAAAATTGACCAAACTCTTTCGCTAAACCTTGCCAATTATCGAGCATCCCAAATAATCCATGAAGAATAATGAGAGGTTTGCCTTCGCCAAATATTTTAGAGTGAAGTAAATTAACCATTCAACCGAGCTAAATACATTTGCACCGTATTTTCTAATCCATAATAAAGAGCATCAGAAATTAAAGCATGACCAATAGAAACCTCCATGAGAGCAGGTACCTGTTCTGCAAAAAACTTCAAGTTATCCAAGCTCAAATCATGTCCCGCATTTAAACCCAAACCCAAATCTTGAGCTATAATTCCTGCTTGTGTAAAAGGTAAAACCGCAGCTGTAGCATCCACAGAATATAAATCGGCATAAGGCTCTGTGTACAATTCTACTCTATCGGCACCTACTACTTTTGCCCCTTCTATTAAATCGAGATCTGTACCTACAAAAATAGACGTTCGAATACCCTCATTCTTAAACTCAGCTATCACTTCTGTCAAAAGGGATTTATTCATCAAAGTATCCCATCCTGCATTAGAGGTTAAAACTCCAGGGGGATCGGGCACTAAAGTTACCTGAGTAGGCTTCACCTCTTTTACTAAATCTATAAACACCTTATTCGGGTAGCCCTCAACATTAAATTCTGTTGTTAAAATTGGGCTCAACTCTCTAACATCTGCGTATCGGATATGTCTTTCGTCTGGACGAGGATGTACCGTAATACCCTCTGCACCAAAACGCTCTAGATCTTTGGCTACTTGAACTAAATTAGGAGTGTTATGCCCTCTTGCATTTCGCAAAGTCGCTACCTTATTGATATTTACACTAAGTCGAGTCATAATTATTTTTTTAACGCCGTAAAGATATAAATCATAAAATATAAAACCATTGACTGAAGATGAATAATAGAACCATTAATATATTATGTTACAAACAACAAATACGAACTGCTAACTATTCACTCTTTAACTAAGAATAACAAAAACCGAGTGCTTGAAAGTGTAAAAAGCATTAGGTTTGTAAATAAGCAATGTGAATATGACAGCAGGCGAGTTAATACAAAGCGAAATCCCCGTGCTCCATTTATCGGATCACGTATCCACCGCACTCAATTTTTTTGACGATTATAAATTGAGTCAAATTCCTGTGCTTGGACCCAATGGCTTTCTAGGTTTACTAGATGAAGAAGTCGTATTAGATGCAGCCCTAAACCACAGCTTAGCCGGTTTAAAAGACCGTTTTAGAAACGAACGTATTTTCAACGAACAACATCTTTTTGAGGCATTAAGTTTTTTTGAAAACGGAAAACTAAGCGTACTTCCCGTAGTTGACCAAGAAGATAACTATTTGGGCTGTATTACCAGTAAAGACCTGCTTCTAAAAACGTGCGAATGGCTAAAGGTCACTGAACCCGGAGGGCTTATTCACTTAGAGGTGAATATACTTGATTACAGTTTGGCACAAATTGCTCAGATTGTTGAGGGGAATGGAGCTAAAATAATAAATGCTTTATGTCTGCCACATCCTACCGACTCAAAAAAAATAGAGGTCCTCATAAAGATAAATCTAGATGAACTCTCGGGGGTGATTCAAACTTTTGAGCGATACGAGTATAAAATCGTAGCTTCATTTCACAAAAATGTATATCAAAAAGGATTAGACGATAGATTTGATTCTTTTATTCGTTATCTGAATATCTAAGCGATGAGAGTAGCCGTTTACGGAAAACAATTTCAAAAAGAAGTAGCTCCTTTTGTTCAAGAACTTTTTCAAGAACTAGAGAAGGCTAATATGGAAGTCTTGGTTTATGAACCTTTTTACAACTTCCTATCTCAGCAAATGAGTATGAACCTGTTTTTGGGGACATACAATACATACGAAGAACTAAAAGTAGATATCGACTTGTTTATTAGTGTTGGTGGCGATGGTACTATACTAGATGCGACTACACTTATTCGAGATACTGGCATTCCTATTATTGGGGTAAATACAGGGCGTTTAGGGTTCTTAGCCGATATTGCTAAAGATCAAATCCCAAAAACGATTAAACAATTGGTCAACAAACGGTTCAGTATAGATCAACGAACACTCTTGCGACTAGAAACTGATAAGCCTATTTTTGGGGACTTAAACTTCGCTTTAAATGAAGTGACCATCTCTCGGAAGGATACTACTTCTATGATCACCATTACGACCTATATAAACGATCAATACTTAAATTCTTATTGGGCTGATGGACTTATAATCTCAACCCCCACTGGTTCTACGGGATACTCTCTAAGCTGTGGTGGCCCGATTGTAATGCCCGGTTCTCATAACTTTATCATTACCCCTATTGCACCACACAATCTAAATGTACGTCCGCTCGTTATTAGTGATGAATACGAGATTAAGGTTACAGTGGAAGGGAGAGTAAGCCAATTTTTAGTTGCCCTCGATTCTAGGACACAAACAATAGATGCTGGGATAGAGTTGACCATAAAAAAGGAGAACTTTAAAATTAACATGGTAGAGACTGAAACTCAGGATTTTGCGAGCACCTTGCGCAACAAACTTCTTTGGGGTTTAGACAAACGTAATTAGCTCTCATAAACACAAGTAAAACACTATATTTGCAGCCCTTTGTGAGGTTTTATCATGACTAAAAACATCCTTTTTATACTTATAACACTCTGTATTTCCGGAGTATCGCTCGCTCAAAAAAATGAGTTCGGTATTTTTATGGGTTCTTCAGGTTATCACGGAGATCTCGGAAACGAGAAAATTGGTGCTGTTTTATTTCGTCAATCTCCCTCTGTAGGGATTCTACACAAGGTTAACTTCCATAATTACCTAAGCTTCAGGTCGAGTATACAGTTAGGAACCCTAAAAGCTAATGATGCGAACTCGAATAACCTGAACACACAGCAACGCAATCTTAGTTTTCGCTCGCGTATTATTGATGTGAATATGGGCTTCGAGTTTAACTTCTATAAGTTTATGATCCGTAAACGAAAAACTGTTTATAGTCCATATATTTTTGCTGGACTATCCTTTTTCGCTTTTAACCCACAAGCGCTTTATAGCAACGGACAATGGATCGATCTTCAACCTCTTAGAACTGAAGGGCAAGGACTCGCTTCTGTGGCAGCCGACAAATACAGCCTCGTAAATTGGTCTATACCTTTTGGTGTAGGGTATAAAGCGAATATTGGCAAAAAACTTGCAATCGGAATAGAATGGATTTGGCGTGCCTCACAAACAGATTACCTTGATGATGTAAGTGGATATTATGTAGACGAAAGCTTACTATCTAGCCTCTCTGCGGAAATGGCAAACCCTGGAAGCAATACTATCACACCTGGTAAAACCCGAGGAAACCCCAACACCAACGATTGGTACAATTTTACAGGAATTACCTTTAGCTATAAAATTAGAAACAGACCTAATAAATGCCCTAAAGCATTACTTCCTTAATGAGTGAATTGTTAAAAAATATTAATAAGGATACGATTCCTACACATGTTGCCGTTATTATGGACGGGAATGGTCGTTGGGCTAAAAAACACGGCTTTTTAAGAGCAATAGGACATAAAAATGGAGTTAAGTCGGTTAGAGAAGTTGTCGAAGCTTCGGTAGAACTGGGTATCTCTTTTTTAACATTGTATGCTTTTTCGATCGAAAATTGGGATCGACCAAAAGCGGAAGTTAATGCCATAATGGAATTACTAGTTTCAGCATTAAGTAAAGAGCTACCTAAATTCCAAAAAAATAATATCAAGCTTACCACTATCGGAGAAACTGATTCTTTACCCAGTAGATGTCGTAAAAAGTTACATGAAGTAATTGAACTTACTTCAAAAAACAGCGGTCTAACAATAGTATTAGCATTGAGTTATAGCTCGAAATTAGAAATTGTAAATTCTATTAAGAAAATCGTCCAAAAAGTTGTCGACAAGAAATTAGACATAAACGATATAGATGAAGCATGTGTTTCTAATGAATTGTACACCTCAGCATATCCTAATCCAGACCTGCTAATTAGAACCAGTGGAGAATACAGAATCAGCAACTTTTTATTATGGCAAATAGCCTATGCCGAGTTGTATTTTAGCCCTAAATTGTGGCCTGATTTCAAGAAAGAAGATTTTTTTGAAGCTATAGTTGCGTATCAAAATAGAGAAAGAAGATTTGGTAAAACTACCGAACAAATTAAACGTTAAGATGAAGAAAACATTTTTTATTAGTTGTTTAATCCTATTGATCTCGTGCCCCTTGTTTGCACAGATAAACCTTGGAGACAACCTTAATACCATCTCTTATGAAAGACCTGTAGAATACGAGATTGCAGGGATTACCATTGAGGGGATAAAAAACCTAGATAAGAATGCGATAATTACCTTATCGGGATTAAATGTAGGGGATAAAATTATGGTTCCTGGCGAGGAACTTGCCAAAGCCATCACAAAACTTTGGAATCAAAATTTATTTGCAGATATACATATTAATGTGAGCAAGGTACTAGGAAGTAATATATTCCTAGAAATTCACCTAGAAGAACTGCCTCGCCTTTCTAAATTTGGATTTAAAGGTGCTTCAAAATCTGAAGTAGATAAGATTAGAGATAAAGTTGAATTGGTGCGTGGTAAAATTGTTACCGAAAACCTCATCAACAACACGAAACATATCGTTCTTGAATATTTTACAGATAAAGGATACCTTAACACAAAGGTTACCATTACGCCTATAGTAGATTCTAATGCCGTTGCGAGTATCATTCTTGATATTAATATCGATAAAGGTGAAAAGATAAAAATTGACGCCATCAATTTTGAAGGAGTTACTCAGTTTAAAATCAAAAAACTGAAACGCCAACTAAAAGAAACAAAAGAGAAAAAATTCTATCGACTTTTTAAAGCTTCAAAATTTCTTGATGAAGCCTTTGAAGTTGACCTACAGAATATTATTGCGCTCTACAACGAAAAAGGATTTAGAGATGCTCGAATCATAAAAAACGAAGTTTACAACGTTTCTGAAAAACTGATCGGAATTAACCTTCAGATTGAAGAAGGGGTTCAGTATCATTTTAGAAACATTGATTGGTTAGGGAACACAAAATACAACTCTCAGTTTTTAAATCAAATGCTTGGGATAAAAGCTGGAGATATATACGATAAGAAAATGATGAGTGAACGTTTACAAATGAGTATGTCTGGAACAGACATTAGCTCATTGTATATGGATGATGGTTATCTTTTCTTCAATATCGATCCAATTGAAGTGCTTGTTGAGGAAGATTCGATTGACTATGAAATACGTATTTACGAAGGAAAACAAGCTACCATTAATAAGGTGACTGTTATAGGGAATACCAAAACCAACGAGCATGTTATCATGCGCGAAATACGCACTAAACCAGGTGAGTTATTCCGCCGATCTGATGTAATGCGTTCTCAAGAAGAGCTGAATAGATTGAATTATTTCAATCCACAAACGCTAGGTGTTACTCCAAAACCAGATCCTCAAACCGGAAATGTAGATATTGAATATTCCGTTGAAGAAAAACCTTCAGATCAAATTGAACTTCAAGGAGGTTGGGGGGCCGGACGAGTAGTGGGTACGTTTGGGGTAACCTTCAATAACTTCTCATTAAAAAATATTTTCGACAGAAGCAGTTGGTCTCCCTTACCTTCTGGCGATGGACAACGGATTCAATTAAGAGCAAGCTCTAACGGTTCGTATTACCAAAACTATTCTTTCTCTTTTACGGAACCTTGGCTTGGAGGGAACAAACCTAATTCTTTAAGTTTCTCTCTTTATCACTCCATTCAGAATTACAGTACCGAAGAAGTAGAAAACAGAATTGATATTACGGGAGTAAATATAGGCTTAGGGAAAAGATTGCGCTGGCCAGATGATTACTTCTCTACGAGTCAGTCGATCAGTTTTCAGCAATATAACTTAAGAAACCGCCAATTGGTTCCAGGATTTAGCGATGGAATATCAAAAAATATCAGTTATAGAACCGTATTAACCCGTAGCTCTATTTTTGACCCAATATTCCCTAAAACAGGATCTCAATTTACCTTTACAGGGCACTTTACTCCTCCTTATTCTATGATCAACAATAAAGATTATAGTTCGATGAGTTTGGTAAAAAAATATGAATGGCTTGAATATTTCAAGATTAAACTAAGCGGTACATGGTACTCTAATCCGTTTGCTGATTTAGTTGTAAAATCTCATAGTGAATTTGGATTATTAAGCTCTTATAACTCAAAAGTAGGAATCCCTCCTTTCGAAAGATTTTATTTAGGTGGAGATGGGCTTACCGGATACGTAATGGACGGAAGAGAGGTTATTGGATTAAGAGGTTATGCAAATCAAGCCGTTAGTCAACACCTTACGGGTGGAGGTAGTATATATGCTAAATACTACTTAGAACTACGCTACCCATTATCACTAAATCCAAGTTCAACAATTTACGCTACAGCATTTGCCGAAGCTGGAAATGCTTGGGGTGCCGTAAGAGATTTCAATCCTTTCGAGGTAAAGAGATCTATGGGTGTGGGGATTAGAATATTCATGCCAATGTTTGGTTTACTAGGTATAGACTTTGGGCATGGTTTCGATCCACTTCCAGGATCACTGGAAAAGAGTGGATGGCAAACACACTTCTCGATTGGACAACAATTTTAATTTATATAAATTCGCTCTATGAAAAGGATACTATTACTACTTTGCATTTTTACTTTCGCAGCTACTAGCTGGGCACAAAAATTCGCCTATGTAGACTCTCAGTTTATCTTAGAACATATTCCGGAGTACACTCAAGCACAAGAACAGCTAGAGGATTTATCGTACCAGTGGCAAGAAGAAGTGGAAGCAGCATACCAAAACATCGATCAGTTATACCGAGCTTATCAAACAGATAAAGTTTTATTAACCGATAAGATGCGTCAAGCAAGAGAAGACGAAATTATTCAAAAGGAAAAGGAAGTTAAAGAACTTCAACAACAACGATTTGGTGCTGATGGCGACCTCTACAAAAAACAAGAAGAGCTGATCAGACCTATTCAAAATCAAATTTTCAATGCGATTCAAGAATATGCTAAAGATGGTAGGTATGGTGTAATATTCGATAAGTCTAGTGACTTATTAATGCTTTATGCCGATGAAAACCTCGATAAGAGCGAAAAGATTCTGGATAGACTTGGATATAACTATTAATCACAACAAACACAAAATGAAAAAAATTACAGCGATTATATTGGTAGCACTTACTTGCTTAACAAGTAACGTTTTTGCGCAAGATAAATTTGGACATATCCACTCAGAGCAACTATTGATGGTTATGCCAGAGACAGCTACAGCTGATGCCGCGATTCAAGAATACAATCAAATGTTAGAGTCTCAATTGCAAGCTATGTATGGTGAGTACCAAACTAAAGCTGGAGAATTTCAAGCAAATGAAGCTTTGATGACGGATATAGTTAAAGAGGCGAAAATTAATGAGATTCAGGATCTTGAAGCTCGTATTCAACAATTCCAACAATCAAGTCAAGAAAGCATCCAGCAAAAAAGAAGCGATATACTTTCTCCGCTTCTAGAAAAAGCTCAAAATGCAATTAACGAAGTCGCAGTGGAAAATGGATATACTTATATTTTCGACATTAGCTTAGGTACAATTGTTTACGGACAAGAATCGAAAGATATTATGCCTTTAGTAAAGGCTAAACTAGGGATTAAATAAACTTTTAATAAACTCATTAAACATCCCTTCGGGGGTGTTTTTTTTGGATGAATAAACACAAGGCCATAGGAATATTCGACTCCGGTATAGGAGGCTTAACTGTTGGGCATCAAATAGCCAAATTGATGCCCCAGGAGCGTATTATTTATTTTGGAGACACCAAGCACCTTCCATATGGGGATAAGTCGCCAGAGGCAATTATTCGATTTAGTGAAAATATAACTCGATTTTTACTCGAACAAAATTGTAAAATGATTGTGATTGCCTGTAATACAGCTTCGGCACTGGCTTTTGATGCCGTAAAAAAACTGTGTAGCGACCATGCAATTGCAATTAATGTAATCGATCCAGTTGTACAATTTACCGCTCGTTCAAAAGCTAAATCAGTTGGGATTATAGGAACAAAAAACACAATCCTCTCTGATGTGTATGCCAAAAAGATTCAAAGCCAAAACAAAACAATTACTACCCATTCTTTAGCTACCCCACTATTAGTACCTATGATAGAGGAAGGGTTTTACCAAAACAATATCTCGCATACCATTTTATCTAATTATTTAGAACGCGAAGAATTAGCGAGTATCGACCATTTAATTTTGGGCTGCACACATTACCCGCTCATCGAAGAGGAAATAAAACAATATTATAAAGAAGATGTAGAGGTAATCAATTCTGCACGCATCGTTTCTAAACACATCAAAGAAACACTTCAGAATGCCAATTTATTAAACGACGAAACTAATAATCCTTCTAAACATCAGTTTCATCTCTCCGATTATACTAGCTCATTTGAGCAGAGTGCACAGCATTTTTTTGGTGAGAAAATTAGTCTTCGTGAAACGGATATAGATTAGTTAACAACTAATTGCAAGTATTTTATCTTATAGTTTTACAAACTGTTTGCCTTGAATCGGCTCTCAATTGAGTTCTACATAAATAATATAGGTTCCTTTCTCAAAAGAGTTCAGCTCTAAAGTAATAAACTGTCCTGAGAGTTTGCCTTGTTGCACAATTTGCCCCCTAAGATTGGTAATTGTATAAGATTTTGAGTTTCATTAATCCAACAAGTTCATCAGCTCATCTATATTCGGGCTTAAAATAATCTCCGTTCTTCTATTAATTGCTCTATTTTCTGGACTGTTGTTTTCTACCAAAGGGCTAAAGTGTCCTTTACCCGCGGCTGTAATTTTTTTAGCATCTAAGCCTTTATTATTACTTAAAACTCGTACGATAGCAGTAGCACGCATCACACTTAAATCCCAATTGTCCTTTATAATTCCAGTTCCATTATAGGGTACATCATCAGTGTGCCCCTCAACCATAATTTGTAAATCTGTTTGTTTGGCTAATACTTTAGCCAATTCATTTATGGCTTGCCTACCCATGTCATTCACGGTCCACGATCCAGAAGCAAACAGCAAACTATTTTCTAAAGAAACATACAGCTTACCATCTCTTTGTTCTACCGTCAAACCCTCTCCTGTAAAGCCTAATAAAGCGCTAGCGACACTATTTTTTAGTTGGTTTAAATTCTCATCTTTTAACTTCAATAAATTCTCTAAGGTTAAAACATCTTGCTCTCTAGATTGTATGGCTCTCTCGCGCTCTTGTAAATCCATATCCATCTGACCTAAACGCTCCATTAAAGACCTATTCTCCTTGGCTTGTTTAGCCATAGTAGTCGAGTTACTCTTGATAAGCATCTCATAAGAAGAGCTTAAATCAGTATAAGCACGAGCTTTTTTCCTAAATTCTATACCCAAATTTATAGTGTCTAATTCTAAAGAACTGGTTCTTTTAGATAAACGGAGTACATTTTCGTTCAGCTCCATATTTATCATATCTAATTCTCTATTCTCCTGACGCAAGAGCACCTTTGATTTGTTAGCTGATAAATAATCGGCATCTAGCTCATTAAACTTCTTTATAGACACACAAGATGTGAAGAAGAATGATAAACAAATCGTGAATAATATATATTTTAACTTCATTGTGTTAATTTAAGAATTCGTGTGCACTAATTTAGTAGATTTGTTTCAGACAATATCAATTCTTATGACACGAAATTTATTATTCCTTTGTTTATTCGTAAACAGTTTGATTTTTGCACAAGATTATAGACTGTGTGGAACAGATGAAATGGTGAGAACAGCACTTGAAAATGAGCCTAGCCTGAGAAATTCAAGACAGCAATATCAACTGCAAGCAGATTCAATTACCGCAGAGAGCTTCCTTACTAAATCTTCCGATCAGGTACTTATTATTCCTGTAGTAGTACATGTGATGCACACCGGAGGAAATAGTAATATCTCCGACGAACAAGTTTTTGATGCAATGCGCATTATTAACGAAGATTTTAAAAAACTCAATAGCGACACTTCCGCAATAATTACTGAATTCCAAAGTATTGCAGCCGATGTAGGAGTTGAATTCCGACTTGCAAAACTAGACCCTTTTGGTAATTGCACCAAAGGGATTACGCGTACATATTCCACCCTTACAAACGATGCTGGAGAAAATGTAAAAGATGTAATCAAGTGGGATCCTAGAATGTATTTAAACATATGGATTGTTTCTAACATTGCAAGTGGCGCAGGTGGATATTCCTACTATCCGGGCTCAGCGCCTAATGCCGACGCAAATGCCGGTATTGTTCTTAGAGCCACTCAGTTTGGTAGTATAGGGGTCTCATATGGTGGGAACTTTTCTTCTAGATCTTTAACTCATGAAATTGGGCATTACCTAGACCTACCTCATACCTGGGGTAGCACAAATGAAAATTATGTGGATGAAAATTGTGATTTTGATGATTATGTAGACGATACACCTAACACAATAGGTTCTAATCTGGGTTGTGTACTTAGCCAAAATACCTGCGGAAGTTTAGATAATGTACAAAACTACATGGACTATTCGTCTTGCGCAAAAATGTATACCCAAGGGCAAAGAGCGAAAATGAGAACTTCATTAGAAACCGGTTATATATGGTCTAATGCCGCACGTAACAACTTACCTACCGAAGAGAACTTAATGCTTACTGGAGTGCACGATAATTATGAATCTACTGACTGTTTAGCTACCATAGAGTTTGAAAGTGAATCTACTGTAACATGCCCCGAAATGGAGTTATCGTGGGAGAATTTATCTTGGAATTACGATTCTGCATTAAGCTACGAATGGAACTTTCCAGGGGCAAGCCCTTCAAGTTCTACCGAAGAGCATCCAACTATTTACTATAATGAACCCGGCTTATATGATGTAAGTCTAACCATTGTAACTAGTGGTGGTACGAATAGTAAAACAGTTGAAAATGCAGTTTACGTACAAAACCAATCCGATATTCTTGTAGCACCCAATTCTATAAGCTTTAACAATAGCGATTTTCCTTTTAATGCGAATCCTGCCTATCAATGGCATATCGAAACTGCCTTGGAAGGAAATTCATGGCACTGGAATAATACAAGTAGTACGAGCTCTTCAGGATCAATAAGGATTAGAAGTGCTGACTTTGAACAACACGGAACACGTAAAGCTTACACCCCACTCTTTGACTTGTCTGATGTTACGGCTCCTTGCTATATGTATTACGATTATGCGTATGCACGAAAAAACTCAGAGAGTAGTGATGAGCTGAAAGTTAGAATATCTTCAAATTGCGGGAATACTTGGGTCAATAGACTTACAAAAAGTACGGATAATTTAGCAACCGTTACGACCAATTATTTTTTCGATTTCTCACCCACAATTACACAATGGGAACAACAAAAAATAAACTTAAATACTTGGGTCGGGGAAGCGCATGTGCAAGCAGCTTTTGAGTTTACTGGGGCAAATGGCAATTATCTTTATATAGATAATATACGCTTTGGAGTGCCCAATATTGGCATCGAAGAGTTTACCTCTGCAAACCTTAACCTAGCGGTTTTCCCAAATCCGAACCATGGAAGTGCTCAAGTAGAATTTAATCTACTTAACCCCTTCAAGGTAGAGATTAGCATTGTAGATGTACTCGGAAACGAACTTTCAGTAGCACAACATAATTTAAAAGCTGGCTTACATTCACTAGATCTTAATCAGCTTCAAGATAACATCAAACCGGGATTGTATTTCTTGCATTTCTCACTAGGTTCAATTACCCAAACAAAACAAGTTATCGTATTATAAAAAAAGCCCCATATGGGGCTTTTTTTTTACTCAATCGTAATCAATATCGGACAATGATCAGAGTGTTTTGCTTCGGGTAAAATTGCCGCCCTTGTTAAGCGAGGAAGAAGCGATTCACTTATCATATGATAATCTATTCTCCATCCTTTATTTCGCTCGCGCGATGCTGCTCTATACGACCACCACGAGTAATGATGTGGATCTTTATTTAAATGACGAAAAGTATCTACAAAACCACTTTCTACAAAGGCACTTACCCACTCTCTTTCTTCAGGCAAAAATCCAGAAGACTTTTTATTGGAAACCGGATTGTGTATGTCTATCGCTTCGTGACAAATATTATAGTCTCCAGAAATAATCAAGTTTGGAATTTCCTTTTTCAAGTCATTGATGTACATTTGAAAGTCAGCTAAGAAATCCATTTTATAATCCTGTCGAACGCCTCCAGTAGTTCCCGAAGGGAAGTATGCTGAAATAACAGAATAGTCCTTGAAATCGGCTCTAATAACACGTCCTTCAAAATCGTATTTCTCTATTCCACAACCGTACTCTACATGCAAAGGTTTTTCCTTACACAAAAGTGCTACTCCACTATAACCTTTCTTTTGTGCCGAAAACCAATAATGATGGTAACCTAGCTCCTCAAAAATGGATAAATCCAATTGATCTGGTTGCGCTTTTGTTTCTTGTAAACCAATCACATCGGCATTCGTAGCCTTCGCCCATTCTGCCCAACCTTTTTTTAAAGCTGCGCGAATACCATTAACATTATAGGAGATTATTGTTGGCATAGTAAAGTATATTTTGAAACTGAAAGATAGAATAATTAATAAAGTTATAAGTTTTGAATTATGAGTTTTAATCATTTTCAAATTCTCACATCTTCAAATTTTCAAATCATTCATTTTAATGCTTATCTTTAGTAGAATGAAATAATAATCGAATGCTATTAAACAATATCCTAAATCTTTTTTTTCCAAAACTCTGTGGGGCATGTTCTCAAATGATAGTAAATCCTATAGATGAACTGTGTTTGAAATGTGAGTTACACCTCATTCATGAATCAAATCCTAATACTCATGAAATTCAAAAAACATTACGAGGAAGAGTAGAAGTTAAAAAAGCGGCTTTCTTTATCGACTTCACTAAAAAGGAAGGGGTACAACAGGTATTGCATTCCATAAAGTATCAAAATCAAAAAAAGTTAGCCGTTTATTTAGCTGAAGAATTAGCCGTGAAATTAGGAGCTGATTTCTTCACCGACATCGACCTTATCATCCCTGTTCCCTTGCATCCAAAGAAGTTAAAAATGCGTGGCTTTAACCAAAGTGACTTAATCGCGATAGGGATACAAAACAATAGGGAAATAAGTATTGACTATAAGAGTCTACAAAGAAAAATCTTCACTGAAAGTCAAACGAACAAGAACCGACTAGAACGTTGGGACAATGTAAGTCAAGCTTTTGAAGTGGTTAACAAAAAGGCCTTAAAAAATAAACACATTCTCTTAATTGATGATGTATTTACAACTGGCGCAACCTTAGAAGCTTGTATCAAAACACTACAAAAAGATGTGGATTGTAAATGCTCTATTTTAACACTGACTAGAGCTTAGACTAATTGATAATGACCAGCGATCGATTGATGATTTGTAATTGGTCATCATAAATTAATCATCAATAATTAGTTTTTAAACCTCACCCTGTTTCTTTCGAAACTGCTCTATCAATAAAGACAAAGTTTTAAGGGTGAGGAAAAAAATTCTATCAAGGTAAGTCGTGAAACGTTAGAAGTAAACCGGGTATTCCTGAATATTATTTCGATTAACCAACCTATGGTAGGTAAATCAAGATGTCATTGTCAAATCTTCAAATTAATAACTTTTCAAATCAAACAGACAGCCCAATGATCATTCTTCATTAATGACCATTTCGGGGATTTCTCCTTCCACTCGCAAAGTTCCTTCTGTGGCGTCTTGTATTTCTTGTACACTTACGCCAGGAGCGCGTTCTAAAAGTTTAAATCCACCTTGTGACATAACTTCTAAAACAGCAAGGTTGGTAACAATCTTCTTAACACATCCAACACCCGTTAAAGGTAAAGAACACTGTTTTAATATTTTCGACTCCCCTTTTTTGTTGGTATGCATCATGGCAACGATGATATTTTCAGCTGAGGCAACTAAATCCATAGCTCCCCCCATACCTTTCACCATTTTCCCTGGTATCTTCCAATTGGCAATATCACCATTTTCAGAAACTTCCATAGCGCCTAAAACAGTTAGCTGTACATGCTGCCCTCTAATCATCGCAAAACTTGTAGCCGAATCAAAATACACAGCCCCATCTAAAGCGGTAATGGTTTGCTTTCCTGCATTAATTAAATCAGCATCTTCCTCACCAGCAAATGGGAAAGCACCCATACCTAAAATTCCATTTTCAGATTGGAATTCAACAGAAATTCCCTCGGGAATATAATTCGCAACCAAAGTCGGAATCCCTATTCCTAGATTAACATACGTGTTATCTTGAAGCTCCTGCGCTATACGTTTTGCAATCCCTGTTTTGTTTAACATAGTTGTTGATTAATAATGACCAATTACTGATGATCATTTTTAATGACTAATTGATGTTGAAATAATTTTCAACAACACCTTCTTTATACTTAACACATCCTCTTTTAACTGCCTACATTAGGATAAGATTCCGCCTTATCACAAAGTTTAAGCCAATATGAAGTCTCATTTGCTTCTTTTGCGGCTATCTTGAGTTTATGTATAAAATCCTTTTTACTTTCTGCAAACTGTGCTTCCGACACATTTGCTCCAATGGATGTACCAGATCGTATAATCTGTTTTGCGACAACCCACTTTTTGTTATGCTCTAATAATTCCGAAAATTCAATAATTGAAATTGAAAATCAAAACACATTGTTTCTATTATATTCTCTTTCATCTATTTCCATTTTTTAATTATTTATTAGTCATTGGTCATTATTAATTAACGAGTCGTTCGTTGTTCAATTCTTTTCTCAAATCGTTCTCCTTGAAAAATTCTTTGAACGAAGATACCCGCAGTATGAATTTCATTTGGATTTAATTCTCCAGCAGGTACTAATTCTTCTACTTCTGCAACGGTAATTGTACCTGCCATAGCCATCATAGGATTAAAGTTTTTTGCAGTAGCTTTATAAATCAAGTTCCCCGCAGTATCTCCTTTCCACGCTTTTACAATGGCATAATCTGCACTTAGAGCCATTTCCAAAATATGAGGTTTTCCATTAAACTCTCTTATTTCTTTGCCTTCAGCCACTTCGGTACCAAATCCTGCAGGAGTAAAAAATGCTGGAATTCCAGCACCACCAGCTCTACATCTTTCAGCTAATGACCCTTGTGGAATTAAGTCCACTTCCAGCTCACCACTTAACATCTGACGCTCAAATTCATCATTCTCCCCTACATAGGAAGATATCATTTTCTTGATCTGCTTTTCTTGTAATAACAAGCCTAAACCAAAATCATCTACTCCTGCATTATTTGAAATACAAGTAAGGTTTTTAGTTCCTTTTTTCACTAATTCAGCTATACTATTCTCCGGAATTCCACATAAGCCAAAGCCCCCTAACATTAAGGTCATTCCATCTTTCACTCCTTCTAGAGCCTCTTGTACGTTGGCAACTACTTTATTAATCATTTGTTATTTTGTTAAATACAACACACTGTACTCCCATAAGGAGCATTCAATTTGTAACTCTTCAAACGGACTGTTGATCGGTGAATGCTGCTTACTGATTAAAATTCTTCGTTGTCTGCATCACCATCAAAGTCAATGCGTTCTTTCTCAAATTTATCGCAGTCTAATTCTATAATCATATGATTTGGCTTTTCAAAGTTTGCCTTCGAAATTCCTAAATCTTTATCCTTATAAACTCTAGTCATATACTCGCCCCAAATAGGTAAAGCCATATTGGCACCTTGCCCAAGAGTAATAGATCTAAAATGAACTGAGCGATCTTCGGCACCAGTCCACACTCCCGTAACCAAGTTGGGTACAACCCCCATAAACCAACCGTCAGATTGATTTTGTGTGGTCCCTGTTTTACCTGCTATTTGATTTTTAAAGCCATACCTCCAACGCAAACGAACACCCGAACCTTTTGTGGTTACTCCTTGCATCAGATTCAACATTACATAAGCTTTCTCTTCGCTTAAAACCTCTTTGGTAACGGGACTAAACTTATCTAAAACAACTCCATTTTTATCTTCTATTCTATTTAAGAAAATAGGGGTCGTATAAACTCCTTTATTTGCGAAAGTACCATAGGCTCCCACCATTTCAAAAACGGAAACATCTGGAGTTCCTAAGCATATTGATGGAACAGGTGGTATATTACTCTTCAAGCCCATTGCTCGTGCCATCTTGCGAACTTTACGAGGTCCAACTTGTTTCATTAAATATGCTGTAACCGTATTGACCGAATTGGCTAGTGCATTTTTGAGATTAATTTCACCACCGTATTTCTCGCCTGAATTCCTCGGAATCCAATCCTCCTCTAGACCCCATGATTCTTTTTCAAAAATCACTTGTACATTTGGAACCATCATGCAAGGAGAGTAATTGTGTTGATCTATTGCTGTTGCATATACAAATGGTTTAAACGTAGAACCCACCTGTCGCTTTGCATCTTTAACATGATCGTATTGAAAATAATGATGATTAATTCCACCTACCCATGCCTTAACAAAACCAGTCTGAGGATCCATAGACATCATACCCGTTTGTAGTAGGTACTTATAATGTAAAATAGAATCCATTGGTGTAAGTAAAGTATCTACTCCGCCATTCCAAGTAAAGACGTTCATCTTTGCAGGCGTATTAAAGACTTCTTTAATCTCACTATTTTTCGCCTTTCGTTTTCTTAATTTCCGATAGCGTTCGCTGCGTTTCATAGCAGTCAACATCAAAGTATCAACTTGCCCTGGACGGAGTTCTTTATCGAAAGGAGCATTTACAAAGTCTTCCCCCACACCATCCCAATGCTTGTAAAATTGACCTTGCAAAAAGGACATATGTGTAGCCACAGCTTCTTCTGCATAAGTTTGCATTCTAGAATCTATGGTTGTGTATATTTTCAATCCATCTGCGTATATATTATACGCCGTGCCGTCGGGCTTCTTATTCTCCTTTACCCAGCCCTTCATATACTTTCGCAAGTACTCTCGGAAATAAGGCGCTAAACCATCGTTGTGATTCGTACGTTTAAAGTCTAATTCTATCGGTAAACTCAGTAAGGAATCTCTCTCTATTTCTTTTATAACTCCGTTCCGATACATCTGCCCTAAAACTACATTCCTTCTATTGACCGCATTTTCTGGGAACCGTTTTGGATTGTATAATGAAGGGTTTTTAGCCATCCCTACTAATACAGCGGCTTGCTCTACAGTAAGAAGATCTGGAGTCGTATTGAAATAAATTTTTGCAGCCGACTTTACCCCTACCGCTAAGTAGAGAAAATCAAACTTATTGAAGTACATCGTTAGAATTTCATCTTTCGTGAAGTTTCTTTCCAAACGAACAGAGATGACCCATTCCTTAAATTTCTGCTTCACACGCTCAACCTTTGAACGAGACACATTTGTAAAAAGCATTTTCGACAACTGCTGCGTAATCGTAGAACCACCGCCAGCGGACTGTCCTGTAAGCGCTCCTACGATGGCACGAGCAAGCGACTTTGCATCTATAGCAGAGTGCTCTCTGAAACGTTCGTCTTCAGTGGAAATGAGCGCATTTACAAGATGGGGAGATAACTGATCGTAAGTAACAGGAGATCGATTTTCGTAAAAGAATTTACCTAAAAGAACTCCATCCGAAGCATAAATCTCGGTAGCTAAATTTTGTTGTGGATTCTCTAATTCCTCAAATGAAGGTAAGGGCCCAAACCAACCCAGAGAGGCAAACCAAACACCACCGGCTACACCAAGAATTGGGGCTAAAATCCCCAACCAAAATAGGCGTATAAACCAAGTCGATAATTTATTTTTCACGCTCATCTTAATTTGATCGTTCAATTCTAAAACCTACATCTTCAATCCCCACAAGTACATCATCACGCATTCCGTGAAAGAGTTTTATTTTATAAATACCCGCATGGATGGGCTGTTCTTCTTTATACTTAAAAAGATTGTGTTTTATTGCACCTACACCAGACCCGATCCATTTACCATTGGGTTTGGCAAGCAAATATTGAAGTGTATCTAACTGATGCTTACCAGCTGGATTTTCTATGTCTACAAAAAAGAAAATGTTGGAATACAGATAATCGTTATTATTTCTAAGCCCAATTAAATAATTGAATACAGAACCTTCGGCAGCTTCCATTTCAATTTCAAAATCTACAAATTCTGTGGCATTCCACCCTTCAGAATCTATAGCTTGGTACTCGTCGTAAACTTTACTACTATCACAAGATATGATAAGTAACAGGGCTACGAGAAGTCCAAAATTACTCAGGCTTTTTAGTCCCATTATCCGTATTATTGTTACTCTGATTCTCATTTGGTTTTAATAAACGACGTTGTCTAGAGGGTCTCCTTTTAGTCTTTGCATTTCCTTGTCCTGCAACTTGTTGTTTGGCTGCTGGATTAGTCGAATTAGGGTTTTGCCCGCCTTGCCTATTCGGTTGCTTGGAAGGAGTATTCCCTGTCTTCGCTTTCGGGTTTTGATTAGCTGATCCTTGTCGCTGACCACCAGAACGAGCAGTACGTTTCGAATTCGATTTTTTTGCAGTCGACTTTTTATCAAAACGCGTAATGCTATCCTGACCCACAACATTTTCGTAGTCGGGCTTTACCTCTTCTACAAAGGCTTGAATAAACATCTCTAATGATTCTGGGGATTTGCCGTTTTTATTTTCGGCTAAAATTTCTTGAACCCTATCTAAATTTAGCTCTATAAAACGAGAAGGATCGCTGATATAAGAATACCATAGCTTGCGTCTGAAAATATCCATCTTCTGCATGAAAGCATCACCCTTTTTAGTTTTTAATTTTATATTAGAATCTGGAAAGCCTTTTGTCGCCTCCACATACATATCTAATTCGTAGTTCAAACAACATTTAAGTTTTCCACATTGCCCAGCTAATTTCTGTGGGTTTAAGGACAGTTGCTGATAGCGTGCGGCACTCGTACTTACCGATCGGAAATCGTTAAGCCATGTGCTACAACACAATTCTCTACCACACGAACCAATACCACCCATACGCTGAGCTTCTTGACGCGCACCAATTTGGCGCATTTCTATGCGGACTTTAAAATCGTCCGCCATCACTTTTATCAACTCTCGGAAATCAACACGACCTTCAGAAGTATAGTAGAAAATGGCTTTTATATTGTCTCCTTGAAACTCTACATCTCCAATTTTCATGTCTAATCCTAAACTCGACGCCATCTCGCGAGCTTTATACATCGCCTCTTTCTCTCGAGACCTAGCTAAAACCCATTTTTCAATATCATTCTCTGAAGCATGACGATACAAGGTTTTCACCTTATCACTATCCAGACCGACTTTCTTTTTACGCATCTGTAGGCGCACCAATTCTCCCTTAAGAGAAATGACACCAATATCATGTCCAGGGCTAGCTTCTACCGCAACGGTATCACCCATCTGAACACTTAAGTTATTCTTGTTTTTAAAGAATTCTTTACGTCCATTTTTAAAACGTACTTCTAAGATATCGAAAGGCTCTTGACCAGTAGGTAAACTCATATTTGAGAGCCAGTCGAAAACAGGCATTTTACCACAATTACCAGTACTACAAGCTCCTTTACTTTGACAACCTGGGGCGTTACCCGCGGTTGTTGAACAATTCGTACACGCCATTTTTATGTTTTTATCAGGCTATAGCCTGTTTTAATTTTTTATGGAGCAAACGAGCAATCTTAAAAGAAGTGTCTAAGAATAAAATCTTAGGATTTGCATTTCTTTCAATATGCAGCTGCGCCATATTTAGCTCCTCCATTATCTCTATGCAATTATCGGCATGGATAAACGGAGCAAACTTTTCCATAGTGAAGTTCTGACCGCCAATATTCATTTTCATCATCGCGTCAACACCATAGTTTTTCAGTAATGCATCACGCATTACATTTGATGCAAACAGAAGGAAACTCTTTTGATTTTCTCTTCCCGCCTTAGCCATCATTTCAGACCACTGCACCAGTTTGTCAATATCTTTTACTTGTAAAGCGCTAAAGCATAAGCGCATCCACTGCACAAAACGCAAAGAATTCTCCTCCGCATCTTCCGAGTATTCAGCTAATTTAAGGGCCTCATTAATATCACCCTCTACTAAAGCTGAAATCATTTGAGCTTTACCGTGCTCAACATCACGATTCGTTAAATAATTAGTCACCTCAGTGTCAGAATACTTGGGTACTTTTAACAATTGGGTTCGTGACAAAACGGTAGCCAACATGTTTTCTGAACTTTCTGCTACGAGCAAAAAGAGCGTCTTATGTGGTGGCTCTTCAATAATTTTCAACAACTTATTTGCTGCCTGAACATTCATTTTTTCAGGCATCCAAATCAACATGATCTTTGTATCGCTCTCATAAGGTTTCAAGCTCAAATCTTTCATGATATGGGTACTTTCTTCAACAGAAATAATTCCTTGTTTATTCTCTACTCCAATATGCTTAAGCCAATCGAAGAGAGAAAAATACGGATTATCATTCAATAGCGCTCTCCATTCAACTAAAAAGTTCTTGCTAATAGGTTTTGTTTTTACCGAAGCCGTAGAGGCTACCGGGAAAACAAAGTGCAAATCTGGATGTGCAAACTTCAGGTGTTTTGCGCAAGAAGGACACGTTCCACACGAATCTTCTTCGAGTTTATCGGTGCAAGCTACATACTGTGCAAAAGCGAGTGCTAAACCTAAATTTGCTGAACCCTTAGAGCCTAAAAAAAGCTGAGCATGTGGCACTCGCTCTTCGCGAACCGATTGCATCAACAATTTTTTAAATCTATCTTGGCCTAAAAGCTCCTTAAATAACATACTTCAAAGATACAATTTGCATTGACTTATTAATGATTAATCAACATTGATTCATGTGCAATAAATAGGCTTAAAACACATCGCTATGGTACCAATACCTCTACTGTAAAAGCTCAAAACTACCTATTTAACAAAGATGTTTTTCTGTACCAAACAGAAGACTTACTTTTGCGCTATGAAAACGATAGATCAGATTAATTTCGATGGCAAAAAAGCCTTAATAAGAGTAGATTTTAACGTGCCATTAAACGATAAATTCGAAATTACCGACGACACACGTATTTGCGCTGCTATACCTACCATTAACAAGATTCTTAGCGATGGTGGATCCGTAATTTTAATGTCGCACCTAGGCAGACCCAGGAATGGTCCTGAAGATAAATTCTCTTTAATACACATTGTAAAACACCTTTCAGAGCAATTAAATCTTACTGTAAAGTTTGTAACTGATTGTATAGGCGAAGAGGTGAATAAGGCTGTACATAATCTTCAAAACGGGGAAGTTTTACTCTTAGAAAATTTACGTTTTTATGCCGAGGAACAAGCAGGTGATGCTGTCTTTGCGGAAAAACTTTCATCTATTGCTGATGTTTACGTGAATGATGCCTTCGGTACCGCACACCGCGCACATGCTTCTACATCTGTAATTGCCGATTTTGTTGGAACTAACAAATGCTTCGGCTATGTAATGGCTAACGAAATTGCCACTATAGAAAAAGTTGTAAATGAAGGTGAACGACCTATTACAGCCATTATGGGAGGTGCCAAGGTTTCTTCAAAAATCACCATCATTACGAAGTTGATGGATAAGGTGGATAAAATTATTATTGGAGGTGGAATGTCATACACATTCGCTAAAGCTTTGGGTGGAAAAGTAGGTGATTCATTGGTGGAAGATGATAAATTAGAATTAGCACTTTCTCTAATTGCCGAAGCTAAAGAAAAAGGTGTGGAATTAATCATTCCGGTAGACTCTTTAAATGCGGATGCTTTTTCTAACGATGCCAATACTTCTGTTACCGATATCGATAAAATTGAAGATGGATGGATGGGATTAGATATTAGCTACAAAACCATGGCGGTGTATCGCGAAGCGATTTTAAGCTCTAAAACCATTCTTTGGAATGGCCCTATGGGAGTTTTCGAAATGGATAAATTTGCTGAAGGAACAAAATTTGTTGCCCATGCAATTGCCGACGCAACTGCAAACGGAGCCTTCTCTTTAGTTGGAGGGGGAGATTCTGTTGCTGCAGTTAAAAAATTCAACATGCAAGATAAAGTGAGCTATGTCTCTACTGGGGGGGGTGCCATGCTCGAATATCTGGAAGGAAAAGAACTTCCGGGTGTAAAAGCAATTAACAAATAAGGCTAATAGACAAAAAGCGTCTCGATCGAGACGCTTTTGCTATTCTTCAAAACTGATCTGCGCTTCAGAGAGCATTTTTATTTGATAACCCTGACCAGGTAACAGATTACCAATTCCATTAAAATCCCATTGTGGTAAATAAGCCGCTCCAAAACCATCTTTCGCAATTACAACCTGATCAACACAAGACGAAAGAACTTCTTCTATATTCTGTGGCGTTTGAGCCAATACACCAATCATATTCCACCCCTCATTAAGCTCAATACTATAACCTGCTACCAACAATCCGTTTACAAATATTGTTGCATCATTAAGCGACTTTATCTGATAACCTTCTCCGTAATTCATTAAACCAATCCCATCATAAGCCCAATTGGGTAGATAGGCCAAGCCTATATTGTTTTTCATAATTACGACCTCATCTACCAGTTCCTCAACAAACAATTCAGCTGTAAGTTCACTATCATTTAGATAGGTTGACACCATATTCCAACCTTCTTGTATTTGAATGTATTGTTGCTGTTCAAAATCCATTTCTAAAACAAATAATCCTGACTGAACATCAGATATAAGAATGTTTCCGGATGGTAAAAAAGCGTAAACTCCCCAAGCACCAGCATAACCTCCAGTATTTACAGGCGCATAAGTGTCGTAAAACGCAACTTTTATCGGGTTTTCTGGATCTGAAATATCAAAAACCTGAAGCCCATCCTGATAATATGATATGTAAACCAAATCACCTTTAATCATTAAATTATGTGCAATTGAATATTCATTTACATCCGAATTGAAAGTAGATAGTAATTCCAAATTCGTTACATCCGTCGCATCAACTACTTTTAAATCATAGCCGCTATTCTCTTCGGCAAAAACATACGTTTGACCTAATTTCCAACCGGAATGATTGGTACCAAAATCAGGATACGATGTAAAGGTTGAAAGTTGACTTGGGGTATCTAAAAACTCCCAAACTAAAGTTCCCGTACCTGGGCAATTAATAAATGCAGTGTCATTATCTACCCAAATATCATGAGTGCTCGGTATATACTCCCCCATGTTGTATAACAAACTAGGAGCTATTGGATTGCTTAGGTCATAAACACATAACGAAGAAGTCCAATACGCACCAGAACTATCAAAACCTTTAGTAGAGCATGAATACATTTTTTGCACTAAAGTGTCTATAAAAATATTGTGTGAACGACTGAACAATTCATCAGAATCGTAAACTACTTCAACAGATTCAGGTAAATTTGAAAGATCAATAATTTGTAAAGTGCTCTCGCCTTGATCACAAACTGCATACAAATACTTCCCCATGGTGTGGTAATCCCTATGGGTAACAGTAGAGGAGCTGAAAGCGCCTTGTACTCTTGTCACTTCTATAGAGCTCAATGGATCGGTTACATCAATAATATGCGTTCCATAGGTAGACCCAAGAATAGCATACTCTCGGTTTTGATCAGCATAACCATACACCTCTGTATAACTCCCACCTAGACCATTAAGTTCTAAACTAGTATCTGCCCAATTGTAAAGTATGTTTACGTTTTCTGAATTATATAGACAAGTCGCTCCATTCCCGTCTACTTGATTATAGTTGATTGCATTTTCATCAGTACAAACATCAAAATTACAATCTGAATTTAATGAAAAGGCGATTTGTCCACTACTACCACTATCCAATTGACCTAAAGCGATTGTGCTCTCATTAAATGAAATTTGAAAATTCGCACCCTGCCAACCATCACCATAACTGTCGTACATATTGAAATAATAACAACCACTTGCAACACATAATTGAGAACCGTAATTAGTTGAGTTATTATAAACCACACTGCTAGTATCTACAAAATTCCCTAAGGTATCTGTAATAGACCAGGTGATTTCCTCTGCCCATATACCCGTCTCAATACTTAAGGAAATGACATTTTCTTCACATAAACTTCCATCATTTACACAAAAAATATCGCTGTCGGTATAAAGAGATGGTTCTAAGGTTCCTGATAGAATTGACACAGAACCTACATATTGCAAATTATAAGATGCTCCATTCCATCCATCACCGTAAGAATCATATAAATTAAATTGAAAACAGGTATTTGCTTCTAAACACAAATCATCTTGGTATTCCAAGTTGTTTTGGTAATCCGTTTCAGAGGTGTCAATCAACATGCCATAAGAATCTGTAATGGACCAAGTGATTTCTTCGGCCCAATCCCCAGAATTCAAAGTTAATTGAATCGGAACATCGGTGCATTCTTGAGAAATTGCAACAAAATGAAAACTAAGGGTAATGAAGGTAAAGTAATAGTTAAACCATTTCATAAAGGGGTGCGATTTACATTTAAACATTTACCTACAAACTTCATTCCTAATAATTTAAATGAAACAATATCACATATTATCGATTTGCACTTTCTGTTTCTCAAACTCTTCTAACACATTTGGATATATATTTTGTGTATGAGTAAGTATAGGGCTATACAAAACAGAAGCCTCTAAAACTTCATCCTTTACGATGCCAAACTGCTTATTTAATCGATCAAAAAATAGCAATAAAACCGATAAGATTAAAAGTGCTTTGAGCCCTCCAAAAATAGCCCCCATCATTCTATTGACTAAGCCTAAAGCGACCATTTTCACCAGCATGGTTAAGATTTTACCCGTTAAGGTAATCACCAAAACTATGAGCAAAAAAGTTAAACCATAGGACGCCAGCTGCAAATAGGACGTTTCAATTTCCACAAATTCACTCAGGTACTCAAAAGTAAATGATGAAAAGTGCATAGCACCATAAACACCTGCCACAAGAGCCACCAACGAAGCTAACTCAAGAATAAAACCTTTGGTAAAACCCCTATACAGGCCATACACTACAGGTAATAAAAGTAAATAGTCTAAATAATTCATAGGATAAATTTACAAGGAGAAATGTAGATTCCAAAGAACATCGTACTTTTGTCGCAAAATAGTTCAAAATGAGAAATCTAGAATCAAAAGAAAAGTGGGAAAAACTAGTGGCATTTGTCTCTAAAGAATTTGGCGAGGGGGATACACTAGACCTTCAAGCTATCTTATTTCTTATTGGAATTCAAGAGTTAGGAAAAGGGTATAGAACTTTTTCCAAAGAGGAGAAAACAGACTTACTTCACATTGCCATTTGCAGACTACTGAGCAAATACGGCTTTTACGAACTCGAAGGGCTCGATAAAGACGGCTGGCCGCACTATACTACAAATGAAAAGCTCCCTCCATTAAAACCTGGTGAACAAACCATTTTAATGAAAGAAGCTGCTATTTTATACTTTGAAGAAAGTGGTGTTACCTTTTAGTTGTACACCACAACCGTAAGCTGCACCTCTTGGTCTTCTTCAAGAACTAGTAAACCTTCGCCGTGGTAATTGCCTTTGTCAGCGCTAACTTTTAAAATCGCAACATTGTTGTATTGAAAAAATACTCTTCCCAATCCATCAGTCACATCTTCTCGGTACACCACATGAGCAGCATTTACATCCACATTTGTTGTAACACTTACACCGCTAAGAGCAACACCATTGGAGTTAACTACCTTTACTTCTGCTTTGTAGGTGTGCACTACTTCACATGAGCTAATACAAGTGATAATACTGAATAGGGCTACAAACAAGCCCATAATGCCGAGTGATTTACGTTTCATATGTCCTTAATATTTAGTAATATTGCGCAATTGGTAAAAGCCAAATATACAAATTTTCACTTATCGACTTTACTGCGATGAGATAAAGCAAAAATCATGCTAAACAAGATTCAGGAACTTATTGTTGAAGTAGAAAAATTTCAAGCCGACTCTGCAGAATCTGTTGAGCAGTTTAGAATTAAATTCTTAGGAAAGAAAGGTATATTAAACGACTTGTTCCTTGCTTTTAAAGAAGTTCCAAATCAAGAAAAGAAAGCTTTTGGACAAACACTGAATGAGCTTAAAACAAAAACGCAGGATAAAGTTGTTGCCCTAAAAGAATCCTTAGAACAAAAAGAAGAAAGTGCCGGTAGCAAGATAGACCTTACCATGAGTGCCGAACCTATGCGCCTTGGATCTAGACACCCTTTATCGATCGTAAAAAATGAGATTGTTGAAATCTTTGCTCGTCTCGGATTCACCATTTCTGAAGGCCCCGAAATTGAAGATGACTGGCATAACTTTAGCGCACTAAATTTACCAGAAGAACATCCTGCACGCGATATGCAAGATACCTTCTTCATTCAAACAAACCCAGATGTTCTACTGAGGACACATACTTCCTCAGTGCAAGTTCGATATATGGAGAAAAACCAAGCTCCAATTCGTACCATTTCTCCAGGAAGAGTCTTTCGTAATGAAGCGATCTCTGCTAGAGCGCATTGTATCTTTCACCAAATTGAAGGCTTATATATTGATGAGAATGTTTCTTTTGCTGATTTGAAACAAACTTTACTTCATTTTGCTCAAGAGTTTTTTGGTAAGGATACAGAAATTAGACTTAGACCCTCTTACTTCCCATTTACAGAACCTAGTGCTGAGGTAGATATCTCATGCAACATCTGTAAAAGTAAAGGCTGTAACATTTGTAAATACACCGGTTGGGTAGAAATACTTGGCTGTGGGATGGTTGACCCGAATGTATTAGACAACTGTGGAATCGACTCAAAAAAATATTCTGGATTTGCTTTTGGAATGGGTATAGAACGTATCACTATGCTGAAATATCAAATTAAAGATTTACGCCTATTCTTTGAAAATGACATTCGATTCTTAGAGCAATTCACCAAAGCTTAGCTAATGCAGCAACCTGTATTAGCTACTAGAAAAATAAAAGCCCCACTCAAAAGAGTGGGGCTTTATTAATTATTGATTTAAGTTCTATGCAAGCTCAAAATCAATTTGCTTTTTAATTAAGTCTACATTTCGCACTCGAATGCGAACCTGGTCTCCTAGCTGGAATTTTTTTCGTGTCCGCTTTCCTACTAAACTAAACGTTTCTTTATGAAGCTCGTAATGATCATCTTTAAGGTCGCGCATAGCAACTAAACCTTCGCACAGACTTTCTTCTAGCTCTATAAACATTCCGAATTCGGTTACGCCAGAAACTACTCCCATAAATTTCTGCCCCTCTTTGCCAACGAGGTATTTTACTTGCATATATTTTATTGAAGATCGTTCCGCATCGGTCGACAACTTTTCCATAGCCGAAGAGTGCTTGCACTGTTCCTCTATTGCGTCTTTCCCCTCCACCTTCTCGCCATCTAAATACCTTTGTAATAAACGATGAACCATCACGTCTGGCCAACGTCGAATAGGAGAGGTGAAATGAGAATAATAATCAAAGCCTAAGCCGTAATGACCTATATTCTCTATGGTATACTTTGCTTTGCTCATGGTTCGAATAGCCAAAAGCTCTACCATATTTTCCTCTCGCTTACCGGAAACGTTTGCCAAAACACGATTCATAGAATTGGCTATTTCTTTTGACGACTGCAAATTCATCGTGTGTCCAAACTGCTGCACAAAAGTAGAAAATGTATTTATTTTCTCTGGATCTGGCACATCGTGAATCCTATATACAAATGGCTTTTTACTCGGAGAACCATCGGACTTTCTACCTATAAATGCAGCCACTTTCCTGTTGGCAAGCAACATATATTCTTCGATAAGTTTATTGGCATCCTTGGCATATTTAAAATAAACTCCTGTTGGATTATGACCCTCATCCAATTGGAATTTAACTTCTACCCGATCAAAAGTTATGGAGCCTTCATCAATGCGCTTGGAGCGCATAATTTTCGCCAAACCATCCATAAAGAGAATTTCCGCTGCAAACTTCCCTTCTTTTTTCTCTATTACCTCCTGAGCATCTTCATAAGTAAACCTATGGTCAGAATAAATAACGGTTCTTCCGAACCATTCGTCTAATACCTCGGCTTTAGAATTCATAGTAAAGATTGCGGAAAAACACAATTTCTCTTCGTTCGGACGAAGAGAGCATACTTTATTCGACAACTTCTCGGGAAGCATGGGCACAACTCTATCTACTAAATACACAGAAGTAGCGCGGTCATAAGCCTCGTCGTTTAATAAACTCCCCTCCTTTACATAATGAGAAACATCAGCAATATGAATTCCTATCTCCCACTTATCGTCACCCACTTTCTCAATCGATAAAGCATCATCAAAATCTTTTGCATCGTGTGGGTCAATCGTAAAGGTTAGCACCTTACGCATATCGCGACGCTTTTTAATCTCTTCTTCAGTGATATCTTCAGGCAAAGAAGCCACATAATTCTCTACCGCTTCAGGGAATTCATAGGGCAAACCATACTCAGCCAAAATCGCATGTATTTCGACATTATGCTCTCCTGCAGCCCCTATAACTTTAGATACTTTAGCAAAAGGACTTTTGGCATTTTTTGGCCAATCTAATAGTTCAACGATGACCTTATCTCCATGCTTAGCACCATTAAGCTTGTCTTTGGGAATATAAAAATCTGTGCCTACCCGGGAGTTATCCGGAGTCATAAAACTATTGCGCGAATCAATACGCATATTTCCTACAAACTCCTTTCTTCCACGTTCAATCACGGCTACCACAACCCCTTCAGGGTTCTTGCCTTTCTGTTGCCCTGTAAGTATTACGCGTACACGATCTCCACCTAATGTTTGCCCAGCATTTTTAACAGATACATAAACATCCGTCTCTAAATCATCACAAATAACATAACCGGCACCCGAACCGATTTTATCAATCTTTCCTTCGTAATATTCCTGATTATTTTTTGGACCGTACTTACCGTGCCCAGACTCCTTAATGCTTCCTTCGGCAAGCAGGTTTTTAAGAATAAATAAAACTTGATTCTTTGCAATTTTATCCTTTACCTGCAATAAACCACATATATCTCTATGAGTTAATGGTTTAATTGCTCCTGAACATATCTCGGCTACACTTCTTTTAAGTGTATTTAAATTTGGTGACTTAGGTGAATCACCTCTATTTCTTCTTTTCTTTTTCATTGTAGGTAAAAATAACAAAAATCAAAAGGCTGCTACGCTTCTACAAAAAGAATAATAAAGAATTAATCAGGCATACAATTTGTTAATATATGTGTATATTTGGCATCCTTATTTTAGGTTACATATCTAATAATAAGGAGTTTACACGAAAAACAATTAGTAAAATTTCTTATCACATGAAGAAGCTTATTGCAATTACTTTCATCTTATTAGCAGGAATTACTTCTGTATCAGCACAAAATTGGTGTGGTGCCGTAGAGCATCGTCAAGAATTGTATGCTAACAAACCAGCCGAAGCTGCCATTTTAGAAAAAAAATTAGAAGCTTTTAACAAGCTACAACAAGAAAATAGTGCCCTTGGAGCAAAAAGTGATGCTCACTATATTATACCCGTAGTATTTCACATTATCCACCAAGGGGGTTCAGAAAATATATCTATCGATCAAATTAACGATCAAATGGATCTTCTGAATGCTGACTTTTCACATTTAAATTCTGACACATCAAATACTCCAGCAGTATTTGCTGAATACGCTGGTGATACAAATATAGAGTTTCGTCTTGCGAAATTAGATCCGAATGGCAACTGTACCGAAGGGGTAACTAGAACCTTCTCTAACCTTACCGCAAGCGCCAGAGATAATGTAAAAGCTCTTATTCAATGGGATCCTCAACACTATCTAAATGTTTGGATTGTAAAATCAATCGAAATCTCTAGCAGTTCTGGAGGAATTGTTATCGGATTTGCTCAATTCCCTGATCAATTATGGGCCGACGCAGAAACAGATGGTGTCGTAGTACGTCACGATTATTGTGGCTCTATCGAAACAGCTTCTGGGAACTACGGAAGAACACTAACTCATGAGGTTGGACATTGGTTGAACCTTAAACATATTTGGGGTGATTCTGACTGTGGGAGTGATTTTGTGAATGACACACCTACTTCAGAAGAACCAAACTACGGTGTTTGTACGAGTAACTTCCCTTGGCATGTTGGATCTTCTTACTGCTCTGCTGGGGCTTCACAAACCATTACGCAGGCTTCTGGAGAGATGTTCATGAACTATATGGATTATTCGGATGACTACTGTATGAATATGTTCTCTTTAGGTCAGGGAGCTAGAATGCGTAGCGCCATTACTACTTATAGAAACAACTTAGTGAACGATGCAAACATCGCAGCAACGGGTACAGGAGATGAGTATGCTACAGTAGCTTGTGCACCTATTGCAGAATTTACGTCCAACTATATTTATGGATGTGCGGGAGATGGATTTAACTACAACAACGAAACCTACAATACCCCGACGGATAGTATCAGTTCTTTCGAATGGACTTTTGAAGGAGGTACGCCAGCAACATCATCAGAACAAAATCCTTCTGTTGATTACAATGAATCAGGGGTGTTTATGACTACGCTAACAGTAACAAATAGTGTTGGATCTTCTACGATTACCAAAGAATCCTATGTGACTATTTCTTCAGATGATGAGAGTATGTCGGCTCCTTACTTCCAGAATTTTGAATCGAGTGAATTCCCTACTTTCGAGAATAACCCACATTGGAACTGGTCTCTTTCTGCATCAGAAGATCTTACCTGGGAAAGAACGACTCAAGCTTCAAGCCCTAACCTTAGCCCTATAGACAATGGTGCTAACAATGCTTCTTATCGTATTAGAAGTAGTGAGTTTGACGAAATGGGGGAAGTACACACGCTACTTACGCCGAGTATAGACCTTAGTAATACCACTACACCAATTCGTGGGTACTTTGATTTAGCGCATGCTAGAAAAAATGGAAATTCAGATGACCAACTTCGCATCCATGTAAGCGATAATTGTGGTCGTTCGTGGACTAAGAGATTCGATAAAGGTACAGATGCACTGGCAACAAATGGTGGTGGAAATAGCTTCTTCGACTTTGTTCCTACAGACTCACAATGGGAGCAGTATAGTGTAAACCTAAATGCATTTGCTGGAGAAAGTAATGTAATCTTGAAGTTTGAATTCTCAGGATCTGAAGGAAACTGGTTGTATATAGACAACTTTGTTGTTTGTAATAGCAATGAACTGTCTCTAGAAGAAAACCTATTTACAGACTTTAACATCTACCCGAATCCATCAAAAGGAGATGCAACTATAGAGTTTGAATTGTATCAAGAATCTCAAATTCAAATTATACTTAGCAATGTGTATGGATCCGTTTTAGCACAACAAGACCTAAAGATGAAAGCTACAAACAATAGTGTTCAACTAAAAGATCTTTATACAAGCCTTAAAGCGGGAATCTACTTTGTTCAGTTAAGTAACGAAGGGATTAGCATCACCAAAAAAGTAGTTATTACAGACTAAGTTTTGTGAATCATATACTTTAAAAGGCTACCTCTTGCGAGGTAGCCTTTTTTTTATTATCAAAGATTACAAATAAAAATATTAGCCTCAGGCAACCTTATTACTAAATTAGTTGTCTTACTATATAGAAGGTATTCTACTAACAAAAAAACATATTTTCTTACAATTGCAACTAATACAACAATGTATTGAAGGTAATAGAAAAGCTCAGGCTGTCTTCTATAATAGGTATGCATCGAGCATGCTGAGTTTGTGTAGGCGATATATGCAGAATAAAGAAGAAGCCGAAGAAGTACTGATGAATGGCTTTGTGAAAATATTTAAAAATTTAAACACATATACTGCCGAAGGGAATTTTGAAGGATGGATGAAACGCATATTCATAAATGAAGCACTAAACTATAAGAAGAAGTTTAAATTAAAATGGACTAAGGTTGATCTAATGGATTCCGATGCCACTGAAAGCTTCAAAGATTCCGAGGAAACTGAACACCTTCTTAAAGCATTACAATCTATACCAAAAGGATATAGAACCGTTTTCAACCTACACGTCATAGAAGGCTATAAACATAGAGAAATTGCAGAAATGCTAAACATTAGCGACAATACCCTTATTAACACTAAACAAAGAATCATGAAAAAGTTAACACTCATCCTTATCATGCTGCTTCCTTTTCAAACAATGGCAGCACATTCCCTACCTACTGACACAATACGCATTATTGTTAATGGTGATGTCATCAGTATTGAAGCTGATGATCCAAACGAAATAAAAGAGCTCTTAAAACACAATATTCAGCAATTATTTAAAACCATTTACTCAAATTTAAATGATGAAAATAATAGCACTGGAAATGCTGAGATTCACATGGACTTATACCTTCATGGCGACTCAACATCTCAAGAAATACACTTTGAATCTCAAGTGGTAGAGAACGATTCAACTAGTCCACATAAAACTAGAAAAATTATTAGCATCTCGAATGAAGGAATTCATTTTGAAGAACGAATGAGTGAGAGTAATCAAGGTGTTGAAGAGGAAAGTAAACTTTTCAAAATCATTACCGAACTTAAATCTAATATAAGAGACACACATGTCGATGGTGAGGACCATGACGAAGAAGAGGAGTCAAACAATCGTACTTTTTCTATGAGTGAAATCCGTATTGGGTTTAATAATTACTTAAACGAAGATCAAAAAATACCTTCTGGAGTAAATCATAATCTTAAACCGATCACGTCACTGAGTGTTTCCTATACAAAATATGCAAAAACAAGAATTTTTGCAAAAGGACCCCTATTTCTAAAGTATGGACTGGGATTAACTAGTAATAATTATAAATTCTCTGAGCCAGTTCAGCTTATAGAAAACGAATCAACAATTGTATTTAATGAGAATTTAGAGCATGAGGTGAAAAAATCGAAATTTACTACACTCTTTATTGATGCTCCATTGATGTTGCAATTAGATTTGAGCTCAGATAAAAAAGAAGAAGGCGGATTTAATATTGCAGTAGGCCCTTATGTTGGATATTTACTAAAAGTAAAAAGCAAATACGTGTATACTGATGCGAATAATAACTCAAACACAGATAAACAAAAGGGAGACTTCTTTGTGAACAAAGTTCGCTATGGATTGCAAAGTCAGTTTGGGGTATTAGGACTCAACTTCTTTGCAAAATACGAATTATCAAACTTGTTTGAAGCCACAAAAGGACCCGAGAACTTGAACGTTTTTGATTTTGGCATGGTAATTGACTTGTGATACCCGACTTAAAAGGTTACACTTTACATTGTAAAGTTTTTCATTTTCAAGTTTTAGGGATTTAGATAAAAAGCTTCACTTAGGTGAAGCTTTTTACATTTTATACTATTCGTATTGCTGGCTGTTTGGAAGATAAATAAGTTCGCTCGCAGAATTTGTTTTTAATTGGTATCCTTTTCCAGGCTCTAAATCGCCTATGCCATTAAAATCCCAGGCAGGAAGATATGCCGCGCCGCTGGCATCCTTTGCGATAACAATATTCCCAGCATCATTTAAATCGCTAAACACTAAATCTGCAGCTGCAGGTTCTAATCTTAAATACGAAATGATGTTCCATCCAGCAACTAAGCTTACTGGATTCTCTTCAGGTTCCAAATAGGTCCCAGAAATACTAAAACTACAAGCCGCATTTGTTTTAATTTGATACCCCTGCTCATACTGTACATCACCAATCCCATTATAATCCCAGTCGGGTAAATAAGCAGAGCCCATATAATTCTTTGCAATTACAATTTGTGATTGAACACCCGCTAATAAAACCATTAAATCCATGTTCTCTGCCTGCATATAAGTTGAAAACATAGACCAACCTATAGGCAATTCAATTTGTTGTGACATAACCGTTGACGAAGAGCCTACATAAAAATTGAAGTGCTCTGAACTAGAGAAATCTCCTCCACTGATAATCATTCCCTCAGAACTTAAACTGTAAGAACCATCGCCATAAGAACAGCATATTCCATCACCGTACGTATCGAAAATAGAAAATGAATAACAATCGCCCGAAGTCAATTCAAAAGATTCTGAAATTGAACTATTAGCACCTGTATATCCAGAGCCACTATACAATACCTCACCAGAGCTATTTAAGAGCTCCCAAGAAGTCTCGGAAGGAAAATTATCGAAGGTGATGTCTAGTGCAATTAGGTTGCTAGTAAATTGATTTACACTAAAATCTACACTCAAGCTATTATTTGCAGAATTATCATCAGAACCTATTACCGCTTCAAAAGTATGCGAACCAGCAGAAATAGAATTGAGACTAGCAAAATCTAAAAGAACAGATTCATAAGATGAAATATTTCCTAACCAGGAAATAGTCTCAATTAATACATCATCCAAATACAAGTCTACTACAGGGTTGTTAATTGAACCTGAGCCCACATTCTTAATCTCTACTACTGGGCTTACTTCACCGTTACAATTGTCAATATTGCTATTAACATTTTGTACTTGTAAATCATTTTGATAGACCACCAAATCGCAATTCGCATCTACAAATGAAGCAATTGTACTGGCATTAACTTGCCCAACTTCTGTAATAATTCTATCGGGACATACCACATAAATTGTAGGATAATAAGTAACTGCATAATCTGAAGGTACAAACCCTGTATTATTGATGATAGGATAAGATAATACCGAGCTCCACTGAAAGCCACCATAATTATCGCACTGTGCATCGCTAGTAGCATCGTCAGCCTCTAAGGCTAAAAATACCATCGAATTATCTCCACTCGGACCAAATTGTTGGTACGCAGCGTCTAAACTAGGTGCATGATTTTGACAAGGGCCACACCAAACAGCAAAAAAGTCTAATAGAACCGCCTTTCCCTGATCTAAGTAATCATACAATTGATGGGTGTTGCCATCAATATCGGTAAGGGTGAAATTTGGTGCAGTGCTTCCAGAGGCCAATTGTGCCTGTGCAGAAGTATGAATATAAAATGATAAAACTATTAAAATCGTTCTAGTAATCTTCATGGGGTGGATTTTTAGATGTATACAAATCAAATTTACATAATTTACTTCAAAAATCATACCCAACTGAGTATCAATAGAATTGAACTATTCCTCAAGTATTCTTATGATTATAGAGCGCGTTTAAGCAAGCTAAGATGCAAAGTAAACCTCTTCAAAAGGGACTCTAAATTGAGAGCCATACACCCCTTTATCATCACGAACACCACAACTTACAATCATAGTTATCTCAGCCGATTTAGGTAAATTCATTATTTGTTTCACCCGCTTAGAATCAAAGCCCTCCATAGGGCAAGTATCGTAACCTATTGCCGCCATACTAATCATGAAATTTTGCGCCGCTAATGCCGTACTCTTATGAGCTACAATACGCATATCGCTTAAGCGAGTTTGCCTGTAAATAGGTCTAAACATCCCAATAAGAAAACAAATAGCATATTTGAATACACCCAAAACCCCAAAAATATCCATATAAACGCCTGGAATGACTTTGGAGTAATAATTATTTGCCATCTTTTTTCTTCGCTCCATTTTAGCATCCAAGTCCCCCTTAGAAAAGCCCTTATTGAGAAACTCTAAATTTGCTGCTGCTCTTTTTTTCCACAAATCTTTTCGCGACACAAACACAACTAACTGCTGAGCAGTTTTGGCAGCACTCTGATCGAAACAAGCCTTAGAGAGTTGCCTTTTTAAATCTGATGAGCTTACCTGGTAAAACTCCCACAATTGAAGATTACTACTCGTGGGAGCAATAGATGCATTTCGCAAGCAGTTCTTCACCTTCTCGCTATCTATTTCATCCTTCGTATACACTCTAACCGATCGTCTGTAAGCAATTGCCTCCGAAACTGACTTCTCCATTTCCTCTATCTATTAATATGAATCACAAATATAAAAAAACAGTCGTTGCGATCAATCTACTTATTACTAATCCTATTCCGCACCTAAAGCCTTACTATACAACTAGATTTCTTATAAGTTAAAGGTTTATTGACTAGTGAACAATAAGAAGACATACTAAAAAACTCTAGTTGAACAACTTTAAAACTTACGATTTACAGTCGCTCTGGGGAAAGACACTATTACTACCATTGTAACCATTGTAGAAAGGAGCGTTTTAGAGCTGACACTTCAAATCAAGTCCTATTCGGCTTGGATGATTTAGACTTCACTACGGACGCAAAAACATTATACAAGGCTACAGTAAAGAAACTATTTAAAGGTTCTGGGCAATCGAAAGAACAAAAGGTAAAGTGACTTGAGCTCAGTATTGAGAAGTTAGATTGCAAAATTGAGAAGCTCCAAGATTTACTGATGGAGGAGGAAATTTCTATTGAGAATTTCACTAAAATGTCTGAGCAATACAATCAAGAAAGAGGTCTTAAAGCGGAAGAATTAATCGATATAAGTACTCCAAACACCGATTATGAAGCTTGGATTAAAAAGGGAGTAAATTACCTGTGTACAATCCAAAAAAGGCTAAAAAAGTTTAGTATTACAGAGATACAAGCAATTATCCGCTCGATATACCCTAAAATTTACAATTTGATGGAAATGCTATCGAACCGAAAAAATGAATGAGTTTGTTAATCTACTTCTAAACTTAGACAAGGGATGTAGAACCACAAAAAAAGGTCAACATAAACCGGGATACCCTGGTCAGCTTGAACCGGTTTTGGGTGGTCAACATCAGCGGAATCTCCAACTCGACGAAAATCGGATGAAAATTCAAAATTGAGGATTACAAAAAGGATGTATAGATTGAAATAAAGAAGGTTTTAAGGGCGAACAAGAGACTTAATCCTCAACCTGAATAAAGTGTAGGTAAAAGAGAATCCATCTCTGTAAAACGTAGGCTTATATTAAGGACAAATACAATGTTTCGAAACCAATAAAAGGTAATAAACAGCATTAAAACCCAATATTGACCATGCAAATTCCGTGCAAATCGTCTAAAATGAAAAAAGTTCGCAAGCTTTATAAGCTTGCGAACCCTTGCTATAACTGAGCTCCTCCTCTAGGGCTCGAACCTAGGACCCTCTGATTAACAGTCAGATGCTCTAACCAACTGAGCTAAGGAGGAGTGTTTGCGGTGGCAAATATACCAATCTTCGCTAAAATAAAAAGTATAAACCAAAAAAAAGGGCTCCATTTCTGGAGCCCTTTTTATATAAAATTGAGTGTTAATTACTTAACAAATTGCTCAACTGATCCATCGTCGTAAACGTTGAATAAAACTTCACCTTTAAACGACTCGTCGTTTAATTGTACTTCTTGACCTAATACGTTAATTACCTTAAGCAATACTCTATCGCTAGAGATTGCATCAGCAACTAAAGTATTAATCTCAATTGAAGAAGCTACGTTGATTGCATCTACATGGTATGTAGAAGAACCTTCAGCCCATTCAGTAACAGTAAAGTCACGTACATCACCTGATGTGTATACTTTGAAAGATACTACTTCAGATACTACTGAACCTTCTTTAGCAGAAGTCAAAGCATCATCACCCCATACAGTAACAACCGTTACTGGGCTAGAGTAGATAGCAGAACCAATCAATGTACCAGCGGTATTGAAAGCAGCAACTTCTGATCCTTCTGTTGGAAGAACATCCCAAGCAGCGTCTTCAATAACAACAGTCATGTTGTTATCGGTAGCAACTACTTTTGAGAAGTGAGATACATTGTTCTCAGTTACCTCTACCGAAGATAGTCTATAAGACGCATCGTTAGAAAGGTACTGAAGAACATCAGCATCAATTGTTTTCAATTGGTAACCTTCACCAGGAACCATATCACCGATTCCGTTGAAGTCCCATTCAGGTAAGTAAGCAGCACCATTGTAATCCTTAGCGATAACTAAGTTTCCTGATGCATTGATATCACCTAACACTGCGTCAGCCGGAGCTCCTTCAGTTCTTAAGTAACCAATCATGTTCCAACCAGCAGTGATGGCAATTGCATTATCTTCTGGGAACGCGTAGTCTCCACAGATTTCTAATGAAACAGCAGCATCAGTTTTGATTTGGTAACCTTGACCAACAACTAAATCACCTACACCGTTAAACGCCCATTCTACTAAGTAAGCAGAACCCGCATTATTCTTAGCGATAATTACGTTGTCAACAATAGGAGCTAAAACAACAGCAAGATCCATATCAGCAGCAATCATGTACGTAGATAACATAGACCATCCAGAAGGAATATCTAATGTTTGACATGAAGGACCTGCAGGAACACCAGCAATAGAACCAACGAATGTTAATCCATTTGTAGTGTATGTTTCAGGACCACCTGTATACGTTGCAGTTGCATTTACAGCCTCCGCAGCGTCACAATTCCAAATCATCCATACTAAGTCACCACCAGCAGTAAGACCGTCAACTTCAGGAGTTGTTGTGTCATCACCCATAGCAGCAATTTGTACAGTTTCACCTGTAATTGCAGTATATCCAGCACATTGTAAGTCACCGTTATCGTTCGTGAAGAATACACCAACTACAGCATTTGCAACAGCATCGCCGTTAGCATCTGTAATTGAAGCACCACCAGGAATCATAATAGTATGGTTTGAACCTGTAACAGTTACAGCCCATGAAGCAGGAGCCTCACAATCTGTAGAACCACCACCACAATCAGCAGTAAATGATACTTGTCCAGCTTCACCATCTTCTAATCCACCAGCAGCTAATTCACCACATTCAGCAGAAACAGAGAACGTACCACCATTCCATCCATCACCGTAAGAATCGGCTAGGTTGAAGTTGTAGTCAGTACCGTTTTCTAAACATACTTCGATGTCATAAACAGTGTTGTTTTCGTAAGAACCACCGTCACCAGCAATTTGGTTTCCAGCAGCATCTTCTAATGACCACTCCATTTCGTATGCAAATGAACCTGTAGAAATAGTTACTACAGCATCAAGTCCAGTACATGGGTACTCACAAGATCCATCATCCATTGTTGCAGTTGCATCAAAGTTTAATGCACTTGCATCAGTACAACCCATAATATCACCACAAACTGCAGTAAATTCATAAGAAATTGCATCGAATAGACCCATGTTGAAGTCTGATTGAATAGATTCCTCACAAACGTAGATTTCATAACCACCATTCAAGATACCATCTCCGTAAGAGTCAGAAAGAACGAATGTTAAGTTAGAACCGTTATCCACACAGAATGTAGTTGTAACTGTTTGTAGATTTTGATTTGACGTAAACGCGATCGAGTAAACTCCACCTGCATCATCAGTCAATGTAAATCCAGTTTCAGTTGCATACGTATCTGTTGTGATTAAGATATCAACCTGAGCTTCACCATCTGCACAAGAGTACATACAAGATCCGTCTTCAGTATCAGCATTTGCATCGAAGTTATCTGCAGCAGGATCCATACAACCTTCGTAGTAACAAGAACCATCATCGGTTGTTGCATCTGCATTGAAGTTTGTAGCAGCTGCGTCAGTACAACCAAGTACACCACAGTCACCAAACATACCACTTACGTTACCAGCTTCAACTAATACACCAGAAGCATCAGAAACAGACCAAGAATTCTCAGAAGACCAAGAACCAGCTGTATAAACAACTTCGTTACATGCTGACAAGTCAACACACAATTCAAATGAAGCTGCATCTCCTGACGCTACAGTGTAATCTACACCGTTAACAGTTAAGAAACCACCGTTCCATCCGTCTCCGTATGAATCAACTAAGTCTAAGGCAACAACATCACCTGTACATAATAATGTAGCACAAGATCCATCATCTACGTCAGCGTTAGCATCATATTCAGCATAAGCTTCGTCAGTACAACCGTAAGCACAGTCGCCAATAGGATCCGGTATAGAACCAGCTCCACCTTCAGCAACTAATGAAGCCGATGAATCAAGAAGAGACCAAGAAGTCTCAGTAGTCCAAGAACCGGCTGTCCAACCAAATGAAATACATGCAGAAGGATCAACGTCTACACAAACAGTAGCTGCTTCTCCATCGTCATTAATTCCATCAAGTGTATAAGAAACACCGTTAATAATTAACGCATTTCCATTCCAACCATCACCGTATGAATCATTCATAACTAAAGTTAATCCTGTTTCACATGGATACTCACATGTTCCATCATCTACTGTAGCAGCAGCATTAAAATTCAATGCTGTTGTATCTATACAACCATTGATTGCAGAGATTGTTAGAGTAATTTGATTTGCACCAGCATAGAATCCATCTTCAAGATAGTTTGGTGTTATCCACCAGTATAAATCGAATTCAGAACCAGCACCGTAACCGTTATTGATAAACAGGTTATATAAACCGTCAAAATCAATATACGATGTTGGGTCTTCAGCACCATAAGTATTTCCAACAATAGCCGCAGAACCAACTATGTCCTCACCATCTGTAGACCAGAAGATGTAGTAGAAATCAGGGTTTTGAGGATATAAAGTCTCCCATGTAAATACTGTAGAGTCTACAGCCGCTAAATCAAGTACATATCCATCTGCAGGAGAAAGAAGTGTTGGTATAGCATATTCACAAGAACCATCGTTATGAGTAGCTTCAGGGTCGAAGTTAGATGCGTTAGCATCGTTACAACCAGCAACTACTTCAGAACAAGATACCAGGTCGAATTGATATGATTCACCTGTTCCAGAAGGTGAACCACCTACTTGAGAAATGTCAACACCATCACAGTTCGTAGTTAAATTGAAACTACCACCTTGGCCCCATCCGTCTCCGTAAGAGTCAAGTGCTTCAAATACATAAGTACCGTTAGCTAAACACCATTGAGATTCATCTAATTCTCCTGTTGAACCATCGGCATAAGGACCTCCGGATACAATAGTATTACCAAGTGCATCGTATAATGCCCAAGACATTTCAGAACCCCAGTAGTCTAATACTACAGAAACAGTAACAAATTCACCGTCACATCCAAATACACAGTCATCTGGTGTATCCGTGTTTGCATCAGCGTTGAAGTTTAATGCTTCAGCATCCATACATCCGTAAACGAATTCTTCACAGTTTCCGTCTGTTACGTTAGCATCAGCGTTGTAGTTAAACATTGATTCGTCCATACATCCAGCAATAACTGAATCACAAGAAACAACGTTAAATACTTCAGTAGATTCTAAGTGATAATCACCAGAAGCAACAGATGCAGCATCAGATGGAGATTCACCACCATTATTAGCAGCAATATAAGTAAAGGCAGTAGAGTCCTCACCACATGTAGCGATGATTTCATAAGTACCACCATTCCATCCGTCACCGTAAGAATCGTAAGCGTTCATAGTATATTCACCACCAACTTCTAAACAAAGAGGAATAGAATAAGGAGAGTCATTTGAATAGTCTCCAGCACCACCGTAAGCTACGATCATACCTTCACCAGATAATAATTCCCAGTATACCTCAGTTGCCCAAGAACCAGTCATAATAGTCATATCTGCAGAAACACCTTCACAAGGGTATAAACAAGAACCATCGTCTACGTTTGCACCTTCTAATGTGTTATCAGCGTAGATGTCAGTACATCCAGCAAGAACAGCTTCAGCGTTTACATTTAATACATAACCATCACCATTCGCCCAAATAGAAGAATTAGAAACGTTTACATAGTAAGTACCAGCTTCTAATACTCCTTGCTCAACCTCAACACCTGTAGAATCACAAGCAGTGTGGAAAACAATATCACCAGCATACCAGAAACCAGCAGCAGGCATTGCATCAGCAGTAACAAACATTTCAGAGTCTAATGTGATAGAGAACCAAGCTTGCTCGTTAAAGTTACCATTGTAAGATGTGTTCACATCCATAGCAATTGCATCTTCACAATTTTCAGAAGTTAAATATTCACAAGAACCGTCATTTGCAATAGCAACTTCATTGTAGTTTGTAGCATAAGAATCGTTACAACCTAGTAATAAAGAACAGTCATCATCAGTTCCTAAACCAAATGATACAGCAAGGTTATCGCCACCACCATAAGAGATAGCTTCACCATTGTACTCAGCAGCAATAGACCACGAAGTTTCAGTAATATAAGAACCACCTGCAACAGAAATAGCGAAACAACCCGGAGCTACACAAAGTGTATCTGCACCAGAAGTACCTTCAGGAGTAATGTCAAATCCAACAGATGGAAGACCACCCATAGCAACAACTTCACCAGAAGCATCAACTATAGAATATTCATTACCATTCCAACCGTCACCATATGAATCGTTCATATAGATTACCATACCTACTAAACCTGAATCACAAGAAATAGGTAGAATACAAGAACCGTCTTCTATGTTTGCATCCATATTGTAGTTAGATGCAATAGCATCCATACAACCTTCAACAATTAAAGTAGCACAAGAACCGTTATCTACATTTGCATTTTCGTCAAATTCTAAATAAGCAGCATCAGTACAACCAGAGAATTCACAAGTACCATCATCTTCAGTTGCATCAGCATTGAAGTTGTCAGCAGCAGGATCCATACATCCGAATACATAAGTATCACACGTTTGAATTTGGAATACAATAGTATCAGAAGCACCGGCTATTAAACCACCTTCAGCAGCTACTAAAGCTCCATCACATGTAGTTACAGAGAATGTACCTCCGTTCCAACCGTCACCGTAAGAATCACTTAAGATCGCAGTGTACGTATTTGCAGGAGATAAACACATGTCTACCGTGTATTCTGCAAAGTCGGCGTCACCTTGAATAAATGCTAATTCTTGATCGTTAATATCGTTAATCAATAAACTTACTTCATAACCCCATGAACCGGTTGTTAAAGTAAGTAAAGCTTCAGTTTCTAAACATTCAACGTACATACAAGAACCATCGTCTTCAGTAGCAGCTGGCTCATAGTTTACAGCAGTATTGTCTGTACAACCTGCAACATAAGTACAAGTACCGTCTTCAGTATTTGCATCTGCATTAAAGTTTTCAGCAATTGGATCTATACAACCGTAAGCTACAGCTATACAAGAACCGTCATCTACACCAGCTTCAGGATCGAAGTTGAATGCAGTAGAGTCTGTACAACCAGGCTCAGCAACACCACCAATATTAAGAGAACCTTCAAATGGAGCACCACCAGCTAATAAATCGCCAATAGACCAAGAAACTTCTCCTTGGTATAAACCACCATCACATGTAACAGCGTAAATACCGTCAGCTAAACATAAAGTAGCAGAAGCAGATGAACCAGTCTCAATGGTCATAGTGTCAGAACCAACAACCAATACGTTACCGTTCCAACCATCACCCCATGAATCTACCATTGAAACTTCAACAGTTGTACCATCACAAGAATAGTATTCACAAGAACCATCATCCTCTGTTGCAATAGCACTAAAGTTAAGCGCTAAAGTGTCCATACATCCAGCAATAGCCATTTCACCAACAACCAATTCACCTTCGAAAGGAGAACCACCAGAAAGTAAATCGCCAATTGACCAAGAAACTTCTTCGCCCCAAGATCCACCACCATTAGTAACAGCGTAAACACCGTCTTCTAAACATATAGCAGCAGTTCCTTCAGCACCAGTCTCCAGAGTAAATGAATTATCACCAATAGTTAAAACGTTTCCATTCCAACCATCACCGTAAGCATCAACCATAGAAATTGACAACAATGTGGCATCACAGTTAAGTGAAGCACAAGATCCGTTGTCTACGTTTGCATCAGCATTGTATTCTGCGTAATCCGCATTCATACAACCTTCTACAACAGCAATACAAGAACCATCGTCTTCTGTAGCGTTAGCATCAAAATTTAAAGCAGTTTCGTCAGTACAGCCAAGAATAGAACACTCACCTACAGTACCTGAATAAGGAAGACCACTAAAAGCGATCAATTCGCCAGCTGCGTCTTCCAAAGTCCATGAAGCTTCAGACATCCATGACCCCTCTACAGTAGAGAAAATCAAACATCCAGCAGCAACACAACCTTCAGCTGTAGCACCAGATTCGATTGTATAAGATACATCGTTGATAATAAGTTCAGAACCGTTCCATCCGTCACCATATGAATCATACATAGATAACAATAACTCACCTTCAGCACAAGCATAAGGATAAGTACAAGATGCGTCGTCTACATTTGCATCAGCATTGTAGTTTGTTGCAGCAGAATCCATACAGCCTTCTACAACTGCGATACAAGAACCATCGTCCTCTGTAGCTAATGCATTGTAGTTTAAAGCAGTTGCATCAGTACAACCAGCAACAGCAACGTCTCCGTAAACAAAGTCAACAGAACCTTCAGCACCACTTTCTAATCCACCCGTTGCAACAACGTTTCCGTCTGCATCAGTTAAATTAAATGTTGATCCGTTCCATCCGTCTCCGTAAGAGTCGTACATGTTAAAGGCGTACGCTCCAGAACCAAGACATACAGAGAAATCACCAGCAAGACCTGAAGTAAGAACTTCAGCATCTGCAGTAATATCCCATGAAATCTCAGAAGTCCAAGAACCTCCGCCTACCGTTAGGGCTAATGTATCGCAATCTTGTGCATTTGTAGTAAATGCAAAAGATCCAATCATTGCCACTAAATAGAGCAGTTTTTTTCTCATAGTAAATAAATTAAGTTAATGTTACCCCAATTTTTCACGCATAACAACATCCGGGGGATAAACGCTGTATGCTAGACTAACTCAGGGGATTCGAGGGACTCGAACCTATTTTGGACTGAGTTCAGCATGTAAATATAGCGAATATTTCAGACCTAAACCAAACAGAATCAGCACTTTTATACAAAGACCTAGATATGATATACTGCATTATTCAAAACTCAAGGCATGGGTAAAACCACCTATATATAGAAATAGCCTACCCTTATCGCATAGGGCATATGCCAGATTTAAAGAATATATTTGTAAAAATATTTTTTGATGAGCTTATTAATTGTTGGTACAGTAGCTTTCGATAAAATCGAAACCCCTTTTGGGAAAACAAATAAAATTTTAGGTGGGGCAGGAACCTATATAGGTATCGCTTCTTCTTACTTTACAGATCAGCTAAATTTAGTCTCTGTTATAGGAGAAGACTTCCCGAAAGAATACACCAAAATTTTACACGACCATAAAATGAATACCCAAGGTCTTCAGGTTGTTGAGGGTGGGAAGACCTTCTTCTGGGAAGGAAAATACCATACCGACATGAATAGCAGAGATACCTTGACTACCGAACTAAACGTATTGGCAGACTTTAACCCTGTGATTCCTCAAGAATACCAAAACTGTGAATTCTTGATGCTTGGGAATCTAGACCCTAGCGTGCAGCGAAAAGTGCTGACTCAGTTAAAAATAAGACCCAAACTTGTTGTGCTCGACACAATGAACTTCTGGATGGATATTGCTTGGGACTCTTTAATGGAAACCATTAGCATGGTAGATGTACTTACCATTAACGATGAAGAAGCACGACAACTGTCTGGCGAATACTCTCTAGTTAAAGCTGCTAGAAAAATCCTTACCATGGGGCCTAAGTACCTAATTATTAAAAAAGGGGAACATGGCGCGCTCTTATTTGACCAAAAAGAAAACTGCTTCTTTGCTCCTGCCCTACCCCTAGAAGAAGTGTTCGACCCTACAGGAGCCGGAGATACTTTTGCGGGTGGATTTATTGGCTTCCTCGCGAAAACTAAAGACCTCTCGTTCGAAAATATGAAACGCGCTATTATTTACGGATCTGCCCTTGCCTCTATTACTGTAGAAAAATTTGGTACCGATAGTATCGCCTACTTAAATCAAGAATCTATTAATAACAGAATACAAGAGTTTAAATCCTTGCTGCAAGTTGATATTCAGCTGATGGACTAATTGGTAGACTAGTGTTAGGTGTTAGTGAAAAATAAAAATTCCATCAAACACTGACCAATTTGAAAAAAGCCTTCAGCTTATAAATTCGTTCAGTCAAAACTTTTCTCCAGCTTGGTCTTTAAAACGACCTTTTGACTGCAAGACTATTTTGACCACTTTTAAATTTAACTTATTTTTATTTACTCTGTGAAAAAACAAATTGCCATACGCTTATATGTTCTAGGAGTGTTTTTGTTTGGAGTGTCAAATCTTCAAGCACAAGATATTGTGCACCTTAAAGACGGGACCTCAGTAGTCTGTCGCATCACAGAGATAAGCGATTTCATTCTCTACGCAGAGGTTCACAACGACCCCTACCTGGCAACGTTTTTTGCAGACGATGTTTCTCACCTAGAAATTGATCAAAAGAATAACCTGGTCATACGACAGTTAAAAAAAGGAGTGAAAGAAGCCATGAAATTCGCGAATCCACTAGAAGATAACAGCCTTTATGGTTTCTATTTTGGGATGGACTACGACTCACTAGCAAACAACAGAGTCTCACAAGAAATCTACAAAACCGATAGCCTCGGAAACCCCATCCTTGTTCCCTACGACCCACTCAATACAGACTTATCGGATCGTATTAAAAGCTTAACAAAAAGTCTTGGCGGAAACTCTTTAGGATGGATTATCGGTCTATAAAATCAATCAACGAGCCCGTCTCCTAAACCCAATTGTCATGCTGAGACTTGTCGAAGCATCCCTATACAAAACATTTCGACACGCTCAATGTGTAGGATAGTTGTAAGAATAGAAATTGAAAGTTAAAAATTGAAAAAAGTTTTGTCTTCTAGCCCCGCTTTAAAAAACTGATCGCTGAGGGCTGAAAGCTCATTAAAAAATGACTACTCAAATTTAATCAACACCTGATTCTTTTCAACGGCATGGCTTTGCTCTACCTCAATAGACTTCACCACCCCATCAGTAGGCGACTTAATAATGTTTTCCATTTTCATAGCCTCTAAAATCAACAATCCATCTCCCTTAGAAATTTCCTGCCCTGGGGCTACCATAATTTTCAATACCAATCCAGGCATAGGAGCTTTCAACTCATTTACCTTCTGACTGTTCATAGTATCCATTCCTAAAGAATGCAATAAAGCATCAAATCGATCCTCTATAGAAACCGTAAGCTCTTGATTGTTCACCATCAAAACACAGGTTTTTTCTTCTCGGTTAAAATGAACCAGCTCTAGCGTATAAGATTTATGCTCGTGAATAACATGCTTCACAGAACCTTTACTGGCAAAATCCATCTCAAAATCAGTACCATTTACAGTTCCTTTTAATGCCTTCTCATCCGAAAACTCAAACTCGAAAACCTGCCCCTCAACTTTTGCCTTATACATATATTAATAGCCTTTGTTTGTATGTGCCAAAGATAGCCTAATTTAGTCGATCAAATCAAAGAAAAAAATGGCACTAATAGAGGAGTTAAATCAACAGGGAAATAAATTATTTAAATACCGATCTAACCTACCCATACCATTTGCGGTAATTGGCTTAGCACTTTACCTTTACAATATTCACTATTTAGGAAAAGTGGAGCACTTTTTATATTTCGAAATCTTCTGCTTATCAGTAGGTTTACTCGGCCTTCTCATAAGAGCCATAACCCTAGGTTACACCCCAAAAGGGACTTCGGGTAGAAATACACACGGACAAGTTGCCGACGAATTGAATACCAAAGGAATGTACAGTATCATGCGAAACCCTTTGTATTTAGGAAACTTCTTTATGTGGTTTGCCATCATTCTATTTATAGATGTACACTGGTTTAGCATCGTTTATATTATGTGCTTTTGGATGTACTATGAACGTATCATTTTTGCCGAAGAACATTTTCTGAGAAATAAATATGGTGAACCTTACGTTAAATGGACCCTAGAAACACCAATATTCTTACCTCGACTTTCGGGATGGAAGAAACCCGATTTAGACTTCTCATTTAAAAATGTTCTTAAAAGAGAATACAGTGGTTTCTTTGCCTTGTTCTTTACCTTAACTCTCTTCAATTTAATTGAAAATTATGTGAGAACTTCACAATGGCAATTAGATGATTTTTGGGCATCTGCTATAATCATCAGTGCAATTGTCACCCTTATATTAAGAACACTGAAAAAGAAAACGAAAATACTCGACGTAAAAGGAAGGTAGAATCTTGTTGATAGTTGTTGTTGAAAAACTAAAACAAATTATTGCCGTAAAATATTTTAAGAAAAATTTGATGAAAAAAAGATTCCTTCTTCCCTTTGTAGCGATTACGCTAAGTGCCTGTTCTGTGATTCAGAAAAATACAACTGAGCTGCTCCTTGAGGAAGTACTTGTAGAAACCACCCAAATTGCGCAACGCGACTTCTATCACGAATCGCCAGAAAGAGTTACCGACCTGCTACATACCAAACTCAATGTATCTTTCGATTGGAATAAAAAACACCTTTTAGGTACCGCTTACCTAGATCTAAAACCCTACTTCACCGCACAGAATTCTCTTACCCTCGATGCGAAAGGTTTTGACATTCACCAAATCGCCCTAGTGAAGAAAAATGGAGATAAATTAAATCTAGACTACACCTATGATGACAAGCAAATTGTCATTCAACTCGATAGAGAATATACACGTAACGAAACGTACACACTTTTTATTGACTATACCGCAAAACCCGACGACTTAACCCTAGAAGGAGGAGATGCGATTACCGATGCCAAAGGATTGTACTTTATAAACCCCGACCATACAGAAGATAAACCACAACAAATATGGACGCAAGGAGAAACAGAATCTAGCTCTTGTTGGTTTCCTTGTATAGACAAGCCCAACGAGAGATGTACTCAAGAAATTGCAATTACTGTACAAGAAAAGTACACCACACTCTCTAATGGTTTACTGATTAAATCGACCGACAATGCCGATGGCACCCGAACGGATGTTTGGAAACAAAAGCTCGAACATGCTCCGTACTTATTTATGATGGCCGTTGGAGAATTCTCTATTACTAAAGACAAATGGAGAGACCTTGAGGTAAACTACTACGTAGAACCAGAACAAGAAAAACACGCCCAGCGAATTTTTGGTAAAACACCCGAAATGATGGAGTTCTATTCCACCTTATTGGACTTCGACTACCCATGGGAGAAGTATTCTCAAATTATTGTGCGCGACTATGTTTCGGGGGCCATGGAAAATACCTCTGCCGTAATACACGGTGAGTTTGTCTATTCTGACGAAAGAGAATTTATCGACGATCCCAATGAAATGATCATCGCTCACGAATTGTTTCACCACTGGTTTGGCGATTGGGTAACCTGCGAATCGTGGCCTAACCTCCCTCTAAACGAAGGCTTCGCCACTTATGGCGAATACTTGTGGATGGAAGGTAAATACAGCGCCGATGAAGCAGCATACTATATTCACCAAGATTTAAAACAATACCTAAACGAATCTAGAAGCAAACAAGTAGACCATATTCGTTTTGATAACGAGAACCCGAACAATATGTTCGATAGCCATTCTTATGCGAAAGGTGGCAGAATACTACATATGTTGCGCTACGCAATTGGAGACGATGCCTTCTTTAGCGGACTCGCATACTACCTTACAGAATATGCAAACCAAGCTGTAGAAGTACACCAACTGCGATTGGCGATGGAACATATTTCCGGACAAGACCTAAATTGGTTTTTCAACCAATGGTTCCTTGCCTCAGGACATGCCACAATCTCTGTAGATCAAAAAATAAATGAGAATCGGGTAAGCCTTATAATTTCTCAAAATCAATCCTTAGAAACAACTCCTCTTTATAAACTGCCGCTCGCAATAGACATCTATATAAACGGAGAAGTGCAAAGACATCTTATTGAATTAAATAAACAAGAAGAAGTATTTGAATTTGAAACTTCTGCAGCAGCAGACCTCATTGTTTTTGATGCAGATCACTATCTGCTAGCAGATATTAGTTTCGAGAAATCCGATCAACAATGGGTCTACCAACTAGAAAATTCACCGCACTATTACGATAGAATGGAAGCCCTTGATAGCCTAGCAAATAGCGAGAATTTTGCAAGCCTTAGCAGAGCTGTTCAGATTGGACTAAACGATGATTTTTGGGCTATAAATATCTTAGCTCTTGAATACTTCGAAAATGTAGACCCTAGAACTCAAGGTACTCTAGAAGCTCAACTTATTAAAATGGCAAAATCACATCCTAAGTCTGATGTACGGGCTGCTGCTATAAACAACCTAAGCTTAGTCTTCGATCAAAATGAGAATATGGCTTCTCGATCGCATACAGACTTATACACTGCTGCCGCTACCGACCTTTCTTATATTGTTGCTGGAGACGCCTTAAAAGCGCTAGCATTTGTGCAACTTACCCATGCATACAACATCGCTATAAAAGAACTGCCGTCTTCTAAAAAAGCCTTGAGAGATGCGGTGTTTTATGTAATCTCGAAAAATGCCAAGCCCAGCGATGCCAAGCTTATAATAGACGAATTTAACCAGACTGAAGGATACCATTTGATAGATGCAACCCAAAACCTACTCCTATTTTTACAAGAACAAAAAATGGCAGACTGTATCGCTCCATTAAAAGATATATACACGCGATGTTCTAACTTAAAAACCTGGTACCATCGGTTCTATATACTAGAAATGATGAACAGACAACTGTCTGTAATGAACGGAGAGTTTAAAGAGGAAGTACATCTCATCTTTAAAAAATTAGTCGAGCAAGAAGAAGATCCTAGAGTGCTAAAATACTTGGGAATGCAAAAATAATCAAGACTGTTTATTACACACAGTTTTTATGCCCACAACAAAGTGAATAAAGAAAAACAATTAAAATACGACACCTCTTACCTTAAGATGGCTCGCGAATGGGCAAACCTATCGTACTGCGAACGCAAACAAGTAGGAGCTCTTATTGTCAAAGATAAAATGATCATCTCCGATGGCTATAATGGAACGCCCTCAGGGTTCGAAAATGTTTGCGAAACAGATCTTGGAAACACAAAATGGTACGTTCTTCACGCCGAAGCTAATGCCATACTAAAAGTAGCTAAATCTACCCAAAGTACTGAAGGGGCTACACTATATCAAACTCTATCTCCTTGTCAAGATTGTAGTAAACTCATACATCAGTCGGGAATAAAAAGAGTTGTTTTTATTAAAAAATATAAAGATACCTCAGGTGTAGACTTCCTGATGAAAGCCGGAGTAAAAGTATCGCATATACCACTGGAAGAGAATTAAAATGAGCACGAAGAATACATCATTCAGAAACCCCTTCTTAATCCTATTTATCCTTGCACTGGGTATGTACTTAGGGAAGAACTTATCAAACCCTACGCAATATATTCAAGTATCTAATTCCTTTCAATACCCCAAACTGGTTGAGCTTTTAAGCTATCTAGAATACAATTATGTAGACGATATAAATCTAGATAGCCTTCAGGAAGTCGTAATTAAAAATACCCTCGAAAGCCTAGATCCACACTCAAGTTACATCCCTCTAGAAGACCTGAAAGACCTGACAGATAATATGCAAGGTAAGTTCGAAGGAATCGGCGTGCAATTTCAAATTATTAAGGATACCATCGTTGTCATAAGCCCCATTTCTGGTGGGCCTTCGCAGAGAGAAGGGATTCGTGCAGGAGATAAAATCATTAAAGTAGATACCATGACCGTTGCCGGAGTGGGCTTTACAAACAAAGATGTTCTTAGAACACTGAAAGGTGCTAAAGGTACGCATGTGCAACTTTTCATTAAAAGGAAACATGTGCATCGCCTACTGGAATTTAATATTATTAGAGATGAAATTCCTATTAACAGCGTTGATGTTTCTTATATGGTCGACAAGATTGTGGGCTACATTAAAGTAAATCGATTTTCGGGTACCACCGACAAAGAATTTATTGATGCTCTAGATAATCTAAAAGCGAAAGGTATGGAGAAACTTATCCTCGACCTTCGCTCAAATCCCGGAGGATACCTCGCTGCAGCAATCAATATGGTTGACGAATTCTTGTCGAACGGAAAATTGATCGTCTATACTGAAGGGAACTCCAGAACAAAAAGAGTCTATAACTCTACTCGATATGGAGGTTTTAAAAATGAAGCCCTCGTTGTTCTTGTTGATGAAGGGTCAGCATCAGCCAGCGAAATTGTTGCCGGAGCGATTCAAGATCACGATAGAGGAAGCATCATCGGACGGCGTACATTCGGGAAAGGCCTCGTGCAAGAACAAAGTCAAATGTCTGATGGCTCTGCCTTTAGATTAACCACCTCTAGGTACTATACGCCCTCAGGAAGGTGTATTCAAAAATCGTATGCAAAAGGTTCAGACGCCTATCATAAAGAATCTCAAAACCGGTATTTTAATGGCGAACTCTATGCGCAAGACAGTATTAAAATAACCGACTCTTTAGTGTTTTATACCGATCAAGGTCGCCCGGTATATGGTGGCGGAGGGATATTTCCAGATTACTTTATTCCTATAGACACTACCGGCAGATCAGATTGGCTATACGATGTTTTGGCTTCGAATATCATCAATACCTTTGTTTTCGACTTTGTAGATGAACATAAGAAAGAATTAATGAGGTTTAAATCTGCGAAAGAGTTTCATGAAAACTTCCATGTAGATGATGCTACCTTTTCGAAATTTGTTTTGAGTACGCAGCAAAAAGGAATTTCAAAATCGAAAACCCAAATTCAACACTCTGAAGAATGGATGAAAATGCGTATTAAATCCGTGATAGCACGACAAGAATGGAGTGAAGAAGGCTTCTTTAGAACCATAAATCATACCGATGCCATGATGATGAAAGCAGTAGAAATTCTATACCAAAACTAAGTACTCCGAATTATTCTAAGGCTGATTTACAGACCGTGTAGCGGCTTATCGAAAACAAATTCAATCCAAAGGAAACGCTTCAAAACTTGACTGAGGCTCCAACCACCTATACCTATACCTATATCAAATTGTTAAATACCTGATAAACAAGTGCTGTGGAATGATTTTTACTTAATTTAGGGCTGCAATAAACCCTATGTTCATGAAAAATATTTACATTCTATTCATCTGTTTATTTTCTTTGAGTTTTGGAACGCTACAATCTCAAAACACCTCCGATTGTATTTGCATCGCGCTTTACGACCCCGTTTGTGGTGAAGACGGACAAACATATGGAAACTCATGTGAAGCAGAATGCGAAGATGTAGCCGTAGCTTACGAAGGAGAATGTGAAGTAACAACACCTTGTTTAGGAACCTTTGAAATTATAGAGCAAGAATACATTGCTGGTTTTGCAGGAATGCTTTTACATTTACAAGTACTAAATACCGGAAACGATCTTTCTACAACCATGGCTTCAGTTTTATTAGCCAACACCTGTGCGATTAATGATATTTTTACTTTCGATACTTGGGCGGCAGGAGATGTAGTAGATATGTATTTCAATTATTCATGCTTAAGCATGGCACCCTATATAGACCCTTTTGAGGCAACATTAGTTTTAAGCGGTACAGGTAATTGTGCACAAGACATTTCATTTGTTTTCGACCCGCAAGGCAACAGCACTACTGAAGGTTGTACAGCCGACGATGGCACATTCTATGCCAATGGCGAAAGTTGGGATGTTGATGCCTGTATGTTCTGTTCATGCGAAGACGGCGAAATCTTTTGCGCTGTTATAGATTGTGCTATGCCCGATTGCGATGACCCCGTTTATATAGATGGAGAATGTTGCCCTATTTGTCCGGAGGATTGTGAAGAGAACCTCGATGAGGAAATTCTTGCCATTGTTGAAGCATTTGGAGTTTATGACTGTGAATCTGCAGTTACTGCTCTTGAAGGATTTGGTTTGGATTGCAATACCGACTTAGCTGCTTTCGGACCTGTTGTTGGCGTTGAAATTGAACCCGGAACTTTCTTAAATGATTATTGCCCGTGTTCCTGTGAAAATACAGACGAGATTTTAGGATGTACAGATCCACTAGCCATGAATTACAACCCTATGGCAACAACTGATAATGGGTCTTGTGAATACATGACTGATTACGGATGTGTAGGAGAAGATGGGGATTTATTCCCTGTTGGAGCAATCATCGAATACGACAATGAAGTTTGTTTTTGTATGGGCTTTGACGCAGCTGCTGTAATGCCCTATTGGGAATGTGAAGAACTTATTACAACGGGTTGTATGGACGAAGATGCGCTCAACTTTAACCCGCAGGCTTCTGTAGATGACGGATCTTGTATTTACAGCCCAAATAATGGCTGTATTGATGACAATGGACTGTTTTATCCTATTGGAGCAATATTCACAAATTTTGAGCCAGCCATTGGTGTTTGCGAAATGTGTTTCTGCTCCCCCAACCCTAATTCAGACGTTCCGGAAGGTCTTTGGGAATGTGAAGAAATTATCGATTGTGGCTTTGGAATGATCCCGGGTTGCACGGACCCTTCCGCTTCCAACTATAATGAATGGGCAAACGTAGATGATGGAACTTGCGAATACGGTTGCAACTGCCCTCTTGATCTTTGGGATCCCGTATGTGGTGCCGATGGCATAACCTATTCTTACAGCTGTTTTGCAGAATGTGCCGGTGTAGATTATATTGATGGTGAATGTGAAATTATTGACGATTGTATTTGCCCAATGATTTATGCCCCAGTGTGTGGCTCAGACGGAATAACTTATGGTAATTCTTGCCAAGCAGAATGTGAAAACATTACAGAATTTTACGAAGGAGAATGTTTGCCTACATCCTTTTGCGATCAAATAGAAGTTGTTGCCGAAACAGCTTTTAGTGCCGACGGTCAACAAGTCCTTTCTGTTACTGTTTTCAATAATAGTATGAACAATATTAATTATCCAGTATTTGACATCCAAACATTTGATGATTATGTGAACATCGAACCTCTATTTGAAAATGCTTATTGGATTGGTGCAGGAGAAAGCACTACCAATACTTACTCATTGACTGGTGGTGGAAATGCTGCATGGATAGATGCAAATTATTATGTTTCACAGATGAATCAGAACGCAGCATGTGCTTATCCTATAGCCTTTAGTTTCGAACCTATTTGGGCTGGCTCTGGCTGTTTTGAGGCTGGTGAATTATACCCTGTTGGCTCTGTTATAGAAGGTGAATGTGAGAACTGCCTCTGTGAATATAGTCCCCCTTTTGCATTATTGCCAGGGTGGATTTGTGAAGAGATTGCAGATTGTGGAGATTGCTCTGGCGTAGAGTGCCCTTCAGGAACCTACTGCCAAATGGGCGAATGTTTACCTGTTGACTTCGGCTGTACCGATAATGGTGATTGGTATCCTTTTGGTGCAATTATAGAAGTAGAATGCAACACATGTACATGTACTCCTGGATTTAATCCTAGCGCTGAAGGCTTCTGGATGTGTACTATGATGCCATGTGAAGATGAAGGCTGCTGGGAAGATGGCGAATTCTACGAGATTGGTTCAGAGCTCTTCTTAAACGAATGTGAATATCTTGAATGTGAAGGTGAAAATAACTGGTCGGATGTGATAGAAATACCAGGCTGTGGACAAACGGATTTCGGATGTGAACTTGATGGCGAAATCTACCCATTTGGCACCTCAATAGAGCAAGGTTGTAACTCTTGCTACTGTCAGGCCGGCTTTAATCCAAATGCAAATGGCATATGGGCTTGCACTGAAATGGCATGTGCTGGCTGTACCGACCCTGATGCCCTTAACTATGATGAGTATGCTGACTGGGACGACGGCTCTTGTGAGTACAACAATAGTGAACCTAATTGGAACTATACCAATACTGGGACAAATCACACCCTTGTTCTTCAAGAAGATATGCTTACTGATTTATTTGGGACTCCTATATCTAGTGGTGATTGGATAGGTGCTTTCTTTGAAGTAAACGGCGAATTACTATGTGGCGGTTACGCTGTTTGGGAAGGCTCTACAACAGTAATCCCTGCTCAGGGCGATGACTTAACCACTGATTTCCAGGATGGCTTTACTACAGGAGAAACCTTCCAATGGATGGTTTGGGATGCCTCAGAAAACATGATCGTCACTGTAAACGCTACTTATACAGAAGAAGATCAGTCTATCTTCGTTCCTAACGGAATTTCTGCAATTACATCACTGATCGCTGCCCCATTAATTAGCGAACAGGAAGTTGAGTTAAATACAGGCTGGAATATGTTCTCAACCTATATGAGCAACGAAGATATGACGGTTGAAAATATATGTCTCCCTTATGTGCAAGATGTGGTAATTGTTAAAAACAATGTTGGTGACGCTTATTTACCTGAATGGGATTTTGATGGTATTGGAGTCCTGATTCCAGGACAAGGATATCAGGCAAAAATGACAACCAATCACACCTTTATCTTTGAAGGAGATTATCTGACACCGGAAGACCATCCGATTACCTTAACCGAAGGTTGGAATATGATCGCTTACTTACGAACAGAGCCAGCTCCTGCAATCGAAGTGTTCACAAACATAGACGATTTAGTGATTGTGAAAGACAATTTAGGTATGGCCTACCTTCCAGAATACGACTTCGATGGAATTGGTAATATGCAAGCTGGGCAAGGATATCAGGTAAAAGTTCTGTCTCAGCAAAGCCTGCTTTACCTTTCGAATAGCGAATCCTACGAATAAAAAACGAAAACAAAAAAAGACTGTGCCGGAAACATACCCTTTCCGCACAGTCTTTTTATTCTTATTTAAACACTGGCCTGTAAATGACTACAAGACACGTCTCCTTGAATCCAATCGACTCCTTCGAGAAACCTCAGGATGACAATCGGTTTATCCGACAGCAAGACTATTTGATGAAATAGGGAATGATGACTGATTGTTAAACTAATTTGAAGATTTGAAAATGTGTCAATTTGAAAATTAATAATTAAAACTCATTTGTCAGTCTGATTTACCTGCCGCGGCGGGGTCTGTCGAAGACTATTTGCCCCAAGACTATTTTGACCTCTTTCATTTTGTAAATCTTGTCAGTCTGAGCCTGTCGAAGACCTCTCCGATTTAGCAATTAATTAATCATCAATAATTGTTAATTATCTCATTTATAAAGGACCATTTGTCCGCAATACCATATTGATATTTATGTCACATTGAGCCTGTCGAAATGTTGATTGCTACAAGATAGATCCCTTTGAATCCAATCGACTACTTTGAGAAACCTCAGGATGACAATCGGTTTATCCGACAGCAAGACTGCATGACCAATTTAACTTTCAATCTTAAACCTTCTTAATCGACTCTTCATAACCCATGTCAAAAGGTAAATTACCCTTTTTCCCTGCATGAACCGCCAAAGCATCACATCGTTCATTCTCTGGGTGATTATTATGCCCCTTTACCCACTCAAACTTTACATTGTGCTTGCGGTAAACAATCAAAAATCGTTTCCATAAATCGGGATTCTTCTTGCCTTTAAAACCCTTTTTTACCCAGTTAAATACCCAGCCCTTCTCTACAGAATCTACCACATATTTAGAATCTGATGTAACCAATACATCCGAACCCTCAGTTTTAATCTGCTCCAGCGCAACGATAACAGCCAACAACTCCATACGGTTATTAGTCGTTAAACGAAATCCGCCTGCCAGCTCCCTACGATGCTTCCCAGCTATCATCACTAGACCATAACCTCCCGGTCCAGGATTCCCGCTTGCAGACCCATCTGTATATATATAAATCTTCATGATAAAATAGATTCAATGATTTGTGGAAAATGCAAAACCTCTAATGCCTGAACTTTAATTTGTACCTCTTCAGGACTATCAGAATTCAAAATTGGACAGCTAGCCTGAAAGATATATTCCCCCTCGTCGTAGTGCTCAGTAACGTAGTGAATCGTAATCCCCGACTCCGCTTCTTTGTTGGCTACCACGGCTCTATGCACATTCATTCCATACATTCCCCTCCCTCCGTAATTGGGTAAAAGTGCCGGGTGAATGTTTACAATTGCATTCGGATACGATTTTATGAGCTCAATAGGGATTTTAAGCAAAAATCCGGCTAAAATTACAATGCTTACATTGGACTCTTTTAGGGCTTCTAAAACTTTTTTGCAATTCTTTAGCTCACTAGTAGAGAAAATGACTGTGGGTATAGCCAATTTTTCAGCCCGTTGTAACACAAATGCATCGGACCTATTAGACAGAACCAACACCACCTCAGCAACCTCTTTATCAAGGAAGTAACGAATAATATTTTCGGCATTTGAACCCGATCCTGAAGCGAAAATTGCGATTCTTTTCATCAGACAAAAGTAACTAAGATTTCATCAACAACGAATAAGTGGCTTTCCTAATTTCAGGTTCAAAAAATTTGGCTATTTTTAAGTTTATATTTTTCTTTGCATCGAATTATTAACCAAAATAAGAAAATCATGTCTGACGTAGCATCTAAAGTAAAAGCTATCATAGTTGACAAATTAGGAGTTGATGAAAGCGAAGTGACAAACGACGCAAGTTTCACGAACGACTTAGGAGCAGATTCATTGGATACTGTAGAATTAATTATGGAATTCGAAAAAGAATTCGATATCCAAATTCCAGATGACCAAGCAGAAGCAATCTCTACAGTAGGTACTGCAATTGAGTACATCGAGAAAGCCTAATTTAACCTTTTAATTTGACGATATGCAGCTGAAAAGAGTTGTTGTAACTGGACTAGGAGCCTTGACTCCTATAGGTAATAATGTTTCTGAATATTGGGAAAACTTAACGAATGGAGTAAGTGGCGCTGCGCCTATTACTCGCTTCGATGCGTCCAAATTCAAAACTCGATTCGCTTGCGAAGTCAAAAACTTTAATCCGACCGATCACATGGATCGCAAGGAAGCCCGAAAACAAGACCCATACACTCAGTACGCTATGGTGGCTACTGCCGAGGCAATGGAGGATTCCAAAATTGACCTTGATGCAATTAACCCAGATCGTGCGGGTGTAATTTGGGGCTCGGGAATTGGAGGTATAAAAACCTTCTACGACGAGGTGTCTAACTTCGCTAATGGCGATGGCACCCCTCGATTCAATCCGTTTTTTATTCCGAAGATGATAGCTGATATCGCCGCAGGAATGATTTCTATTAAGTACGATTTGCGTGGACCTAACTTCACAACCGTTTCGGCTTGTGCCTCTTCGTCAAATGCCTTATTAGATGCCTTTAACTATATCCGCTTAGGTAAAGCAGATATTATTGTTACCGGTGGCTCTGAAGCTTCTGTGAACCAAGCGGGTGTGGGTGGATTTAACGCCCTCAAAGCGCTATCTACTCGTAATGATGATCCTTCAACCGCCTCTAGACCCTTCGATAAAGACCGCGATGGTTTTGTTTTAGGTGAAGGTGCCGGAACTCTAATTCTAGAAGAGTACGAACACGCCATTAAAAGAGGTGCTAAAATTTATGCCGAAGTTATGGGTGGTGGCCTTTCTGCCGATGCTCATCATATCACCGCTCCACATCCTGAAGGAAGAGGAGCGATTAGAGTGATGCTGAACGCTTTGGAAGATGCACACATGAAACCTGAAGACATTGACTATATAAATGTACACGGAACCTCTACTCCTCTTGGAGATATTGCCGAATCTAAAGCAATTAAAGAAGTCTATGGTGCCCACGCATACAAACTAAACATTAGCTCTACAAAATCTATGACAGGCCACTTACTGGGTGCTGCAGGTGCGATTGAAGCTATTGCTTGTATTCTAGCAATCCAAAAAGGAATCATTCCACCTACCATCAACAATCATACGTTTGATGAGGAATTGGATTCTAAATTGAACTTCACACTCAATAAGGCACAACACAGAAAAGTGAAGGCCATTATGAGTAATACCTTTGGTTTTGGCGGACACAATGCATCCATCATCTTAAAAGCTATTGAAGCTTAATGATGAATTGGCTGCATAAGCTTTTTTCAAATCCTTCTTCAGATCCCTTAGCGCAACAGCTATACCCTATTTTGGGCTTTTGCCCAGAAAAGATTGAATTCTATCATCGTGCTTTTTGTCATAGCTCTATTGAATCTCCAACCTATGGAGATAACGAACGCCTAGAATTTCTTGGCGATTCTATTCTCGATTCTGTAATTGCAGAATACCTCTACCATCAACTACCCACAAAAGATGAAGGAGTGCTCACAGATATGCGCTCTAAAATGGTGAGTAGAAGAACGCTAAATAAACTCGCTAAAGAATTTAAAATTGAAACCTTTGTACAAACAAACTTAGGTGGTAAAATACCTGCTTCCATACTGGGAAATGCTTTTGAAGCGCTCATTGCTGCTATTCATCTCGATCAAGGAGATCAATTCTGTAAAAACTTTATTATCGAGAAGATTATTAAATCACACTTCTCATTAATAAAACTGGAGAATGAAATTAGTAGCTATAAAAAACACTTCATCCACTGGACACAAAAGCACAATAAATCCTTTTTCTTTAAACTCCTTAGTGAAAGTGGCGAATCACACAAAAAAAGCTTCGAAATTGCCCTCTTTCTAGAAGATCAAAAAATTGCCAGCGCCACTGCAAGCTCAAAGAAAAAAGCCGAAGAAGCGACCTCCAAAATTGCTTGTAAGACTCTGAAAATTTAATCTCTCTACGATTGATTTTTTGGCTATCTTTGAAAGTGTCTTCCAATAGGAGACTCTCAAGAAATGAATAAAAAAAGCTTAAGTATAGATTTTGAATACGATTACGACTTCCTCTTAATAGGGATTTGTAGCCCTCTAAAAGATTACCATATAACCTACCACCTCAACAAAGAACTAAACAGCTACTTCGCTCGTGCTAAAGAAGATATTGCCATGGATTATGAAGATGGTTTAGAGAAAGCTTACTTCGCCTTATATGAATTCTGGGACGATCAATACCAAAATCAATGGTACCTACTCGCAAATAAATGTCAAATAAATTGCTCCGATCAAACTCAGGGAACCATTTTTGATGGCTTTATTCAAAATAGAAAAAAAACAAAATTCCTTATTCCCGAAAACACTAAAGTAGACTACTACCTACAAGTACACGGAATATTCAATGAAGTCTCTAGACTTGAGCTTCTTAAAAAAATTAAAAATCTCGATCGTATCGTTAGTGTACACCAAGTAACTACTGCTGAACTGCGGTCGAAAGAAAATTTGATTATCTGATGAACAACACAAAAATAGTTGCCACCATAGGCCCTTCTTCTCACAATAAATCCATCCTAAAAGAAATGTTTGCGGCAGGCCTAAATGTGGCGCGAATTAACTTTTCGCATAGCAACCACCAACAAGCAAAACAGATTTTTGATTGGGTGCAAGAAATTAATACCGAAGAAGATAGAAACGTTGCCGTGCTTGGCGATCTTCAAGGTCCTAAACTGCGCCTAGGCGATGTAAAAGAGGGGCAAAGCCTAAAAAGAGGACAGGCGATTACAATTACAACGGATGAATGTATCGGCGATGCCTCAAAAATATACATCACCTACCCCGACTTCCCGAAAGATGTGAAAGTAGGGGATAGAATTATGCTCGATGATGGGAAACTTATCCTTCGCGCCGAAGCCTCGAATGGAATAAATGAAGTGAAGGCGAAAGTAATTCAAGGCGGTCCATTAAAATCTAAAAAAGGCGTTAACCTACCCAATACCAAAATATCCTTGCCCTGTTTAACGCCAAAAGATTTAGCAGATTTAGACTTTGCTCTTAAGCTAGGCATCGAATGGCTAGGACTGTCTTTTGTTAGAAATGTGCAAGATGTTAAGGAGCTTCAAAAAATTATTAAAGCCCATAATTCTCCCGCCAGAGTTATAGCCAAAATTGAAAAACCAGAAGCGATACGTCAGATTGATGCCATCATAAAACAAGCAGATGCCGTTATGGTAGCGCGTGGAGATTTAGGCGTGGAAGTACCTATGGAGCGTGTGCCCAACCTACAAAAGATGATTACGCGTAAGTGTATCAAATACTCTACTCCTGTAATTATCGCTACGCAAATGATGGAATCTATGATGGATAGCTTAAGTCCGAGTAGAGCCGATGTAAATGATGTTGCCAATGCGGTGCACGATCGTGTAGATGGGGTGATGCTCAGTGGAGAAACCTCCGTTGGTAAATACCCAATTCGCGTTATCAAAGCCATGAATAAAGTGGTGCGTAATGTTGAGAATTATGCCGATTTAGAAATGGAGGAATTCCCGCCTATCGACAAAAATAATGGCCGATTTGTATCGGATACCATTTGTTACAATGCCTGTAAAATAGCCGAACAAGTAGGGGCAAAAGCAGTAATGACCATGACGCATTCTGGTTATAATGCCTTTAAAATTGCAAGCTTTAGACCGCCAAGTAAAATCTGTATTTTTACCAATAATCGCAAGATTATGAATACCCTTAGCCTACTTTGGGGGGTGCGAGGTTACTATTACAATAACTTTGTAAGTACCGATGATACCATGAATGATATTCAAAATATCATCAAAGAGAAAGACGTAGTTGAGAAGGGTGATTTCGTAGTGAATATTGCCAGTATGCCAATCACCGAAAAAGGAATGACCAATATGTTGAAATTAAGCATCATCGAATAATGAAGAAGATAAACGTTCCCTTACTCGCCTCAATTTGTGAAATTGCTGGCGCACCAGGTTTCGAGCAAAGAGTGCGCGAATTGGTCATCAACGAAATTAAAGACCTTGTAGACGAATACAGTATCGATAATATGGGGAATCTAACCGCCATAAAACGTGGTAAATCATCCAATAAAAAAGTCATGATTGCTGCGCATATGGACGAAATTGGATTCATTGTTACCCATATAGACGATAACGGATTTGTTCGCTTTCATACCCTTGGTGGATTCGACCCAAAAACACTTACTGCCCAACGCGTTATCATACACGGTAAAAAAGATTTAGTGGGCGTAATGGGCTCAAAACCCGTTCACGTTATGTCGGCGGCAGAGCGCACAAAAGTGCCCAAAACTACCGACTACTTTATCGATATGGGAATGTCGAAAAAGGAAGTAGTAAAATACATTACTGTTGGAGACTCTATTACGCGACAACGCGAATTGATTGAAATGGGCGACTGTGTAAACTGTAAATCTATAGACAATAGAGTTTCAGTATTTATACTTATCGAAACCCTCAAAAAATTAAAGGACTTCCCTTACGATGTATACGCAGTGTTTACCGTTCAGGAAGAGGTGGGAATTCGAGGAGCTCAAGTTTCCGCCATGCAAATTCAACCCGATTTTGGCTTTGGTCTCGACACCACTATCGCATACGATGTGCCCGGTGCTGCAGCGCACGAAAAAATTACAGAACTCGGTAAAGGTGCCGCCATAAAAATTATGGACTCCCAAACCATTTGCGACTACCGTATGGTGCGCTATATGAAAGAACTTGCAGAAAAGAAAAAAATAAAAACACAAGTAGAAATTCTTCCTGCCGGAGGAACAGATACAATGGGGATTCAACGCTCAACTCCAGGAGGCTCTATTGCCGGTGCAGTATCAATTCCTACACGCCACATTCATCAAGTAATCGAAATGGCACATAAAGAAGATATTCACCAATCTATAGAATTACTTAAAGTCTGTATTGAAAACTTGGATCAATACGATTGGAGCTTTAGATAAAGAACCCCTCTGTCGCTACGTGACATCTCCCCTTAAATTGGAGAATAGATAGAGGTTTACAGTAGGCTTTATGTCATCCTGAGCCTGTCGAAGGATAAACTACGATTCATACATGAGTAAACTGCAAACTGAAACAATGTCAAAACTGAAATACCTTTTTTTTACCTTGACTACTGCCCTACTCCTTTGGCATTGTGCAAGTATGCAGAAACCTTCGGGAGGCCCAAAAGATAAAGATGCTCCAAAAATACTAAGCTCTTTCCCTCAACAAGGCGCAACCAATAGTTCACCTAAAAGAATCGAAATTCATTTTGATGAATTTTTTAAACTGAAAAACTTACAAAACGAATTACTTATCTCTCCACCCTTAAATGAAACACCTCTAATATCTCAAAAAGGGAAAAGCTTATTCATCGATCTAAAAGAAGAATTAAACCCTGACAACACCTATACTTTCAACTTTGGAAAAGGAATTGTCGATTTTCACGAGGGGAATGTATTGAAAGATTATTCTTTGGTCTTTAGTACAGGAAACAAATTGGATTCTCTGTCTCTTAGGGGTCGAGTAAGCTCTTGTCCTACCCCAACAATGCCTGAAAATGTAATTGTAGGAATTTATCAAAAAGATAGCTTGCAAAGAGATTCTACGATTTATCTTCGAAAACCTGATTATTTTGCTTTGGTAAATGAAGGAGGGAATTTTCAAATCAATCATATTCGAAAAGGGACTTTTGAACTGCTCGCCTTCGAAGATGTAAATGCAAATTATAAATATGATGGCGCTACAGAACAAATTGCTTTTTGCGATAGCCTGATAACGATTGGAGATAGTACAGGAATTGCGCTCTGGCTTTTTCAAGAAGAAAGAGAATTGAAACTCCTGGAGTCCAAAGCAAAAAAAAATGGAAGAATTCACTGGGCTTTTAACAAACCCATTAACGCTGTTGAAATTCAAACCTATCCCAAAGTTGATTTCATTCATAAAATAGATGCAGACAGTCTATTTGTATGGCCTAGCTACTCAAAAGACTCATTTTATATCTGGACCAATGTTGATGCGCGTTTAGATTCTATTTGGGTGAAATCAGATACTTTAAATAAGCAATCCATAGAAGTAAGTATTCAAAGCAAGTTTTTGAAGCAAAGTGACTTGCTAATTGTTCAAACAGACGCTCCATTAACAAGCGTAGATACTTCTCAAATAAAACTCTTTTCAGATTCTACACAAATTGAGTATGCATTTACACAATCCGATTTTGAACTGATGTTTGACTTTCCACATAAAGAGAATCAATCCTTCAATCTTATACTGAATAAAGGCGCCCTTATTGATGTCTACAACAACCTTAACGATAGTATAAACCTTTCCCTTTATTCAAAAATAGAAAGTGCCTTAGCAAGCTTAAATATCAATTTAGATGTTGAGAATGAAAACTACTTTATAGAACTCTTGAAAGACGGTATTGTAATCGATAAAATAGACGCTGGCAAAGAAATGAAATTCACCGAACTCTTGCCTTCAAAATATCGATTGCGCTTAACAATCGACTCCAATAAAGACGGTAAATGGACGCCAGGAAATTACTTTGATGGCATCCCCCCAGAAAAGGTGTTCTACTATCTTGAAGAAATAAACCTTAGAGCAAATTGGGAACTTGAAGTTGATTTTTTAATGATTAATTGATAATTAGTCATTCTTAATCATTAATTCAAACTGATCTCTATCATCTAAAAAGGGCAAGCGCTCTCGAAGAGTTTCAAGATGGGATTTAGATAATGTCAGCTCCACCAATCCGATCTCATTTTCTGGTGCCGATGCTATAATGTCACCCTTAGGATCTATTACTTGTGAGTGTCCAGAATATTCAGCTTTATATCCATCAATTCCAACTCTATTTAAACCAATTACATAAGTCTGGTTTTCTATAGCGCGAGCTTTTAATAAAGTATCCCAGGCGGCAATTCTTTTGTCGGGCCAATTCGCTACATAGAAACATAAATCGTAGTTCACATCATTCCTAGAAAAAACGGGGAAACGCAAATCGTAACAAATCAATGGGCAAATTTTCCATCCCTTATACTCTATTATTAATCGCTCCGTTCCAGCAGTAAAATACTTCTGCTCATCAATGAGGCTAAATAAATGACGCTTGTCATAATGCTGAATGAATCCATTGGGCTCTACCCATAAAAGTCTATTGTAAACATTCCCGTTTTCATTAATCATCATAGAACCACACAGAACTGAATTTTTTTTATGTGAAATGCTTTTCATCCATGCTACCGTTTCGCCTTCCATAGTCTCTGCCAAATGCGTTGACTCCACAGAAAAACCAGTGCTAAACATTTCAGGCAGAATTATAATATCTACACCCTCAACAGCAGCTAAATAATCAGCTATCTGATTTCTATTTCCTTCTGCATCCTCCCAATGCAAATCGCATTGCAACAGACATATATTTAGTTCTTCTTTCATCTACTCTTTAGTTCTAAAAATCCAATTTAATGAAAATATTTAAGGCTTTATGCTTAAAGTAGGATTGAAAATTTAACACCATACGGCACTACATGGCTTCTCCTCTAGAGGGGGAGTCTAGGGTGTGAAATTTGAACATAAAAAAAGCCTCTCGATTTCTCGAGAGGCTTTAATACATACTAAAATAAAATCTACTTTTCAGACTTCAAAGAAGCACCTAAGAACTCACGATTCATTAAGGCGATGTTTTCTAAAGA
>Ga0208879_1000069_pt1 | contig 99510 bp, 102 predicted proteins | sample Knorr_S15_td_Bot_FD_185605 | JGI IMG/M metagenome (GOLD analysis project Ga0208879, IMG submission 185605) | Marine microbial communities from Southern Atlantic Ocean transect - Knorr_S15_td_Bottom_ad_5009_LV_A (SPAdes) (version 2) | ecosystem: Environmental > Aquatic > Marine > Oceanic...
AAAAAACGCACAATACTAATTTTTGATACAATTATCTTGTGAGAACCCTAAATCTATTCCTCTTATTCTTCTTTTTGTTTGCACTCAACTCATATTCTTTGCCTCAGTGTAAAGGGGATGACGACACTACTAAATGGAATAATTGTGAAGGAACTTTTACTTTTCCAGATGGTAGGAAATATGTAGGTGAATGGAAAGATGGTATGAGACACGGTAAAGGAACTATGTTTGATTCTACAACTGGTGAGTCAAAATCAGGAAAATGGAAAGACGACAAACCATATGGGAGACAAGTCATAGTTAATTATTAAAATTTTGTGCAGAGTTTCCACTTTTCCAAATCTCGAAAAAAAACACTCCTGAACACCTATGGATAGAGGGGAATATAAGGGTAAAATATTTTGGACACCCTATACCATGAAATGGGAATGATGATTTTCCCCTAAAATCTTACATTTTTGATACAATTATCCTGTGAGAATGAAAGATTGGATTGTTGTGATTGTTGCAATTATTATTGTTGCTGTTGTTATTAGAAAATTTAAGTTTTTCCTATAAAGATAGTATCTAGTGATATAAGGATTTGTCCCTAAAATCTTACATTTTTGATTCAATTATTTTGATTCAACTACTGCAGGCCCAGTTCCCGGATGTTCTTTGTGGGTACCGTCACAATAGGGAAATTTTTTTGACTTAAAACATCTACAAACTGCTATCTTTTCTCCAGATTCTATTAAAATCTGACTCACAGGCCTTTCTTTGTCATTGTTGTCAGTAAATGTTGCCATTTCTTTATTGCCCCTTAACGTATTACTAACACTATTCTACATCACATAGTACGATGTGTAAAAAATATAACATTCCCTAAGCGAACCTCCCTAAAACTTCATATTCTTGATACAATTTATAAATATGATTAACAAATTCATTAAATGGCATAAAGAAAAGACCGAATACATGATGAAAGAACTTAATCTATCTTATTACAGCGTTATGTGGATTGCATTTGGTGAAGGTCTTATTGTTGGAATCATCACAGCATTTATTCTATTTGAGTGATAATCTTATATTCCTGATACAATTATTGATTCATGAACGTGATTGTGAAATTGTTATTGGTTGCGATCGGATTTTGGTTTTTACTTATTTTTTATTTATTCCAACAATCTATTGAAATGAAGTGTATCTCTCTAAATTGTATTTTTCTTTTTCAGTAATGTGCTTTTTTAAGTGGCTCTTTTTAAGAAAAGTTTGTTATTGACAATTGTTATTAGTTCCCAGCCCTCTTTTCCAAGTTTATCTAGTCTTTTTTCAGCCAATTTGCTGATCTCTTTCTCTTTTTTCTGCTCAAAAGATTGACCTATATTGAGATCATGAGAGGAATTATCATCAGATATAAAATCATTATAATTTATTATTTTGTATTCGAAGTTCACTATTACTCCGCAATTTGATCATCTACTTCGGATGATTCACCATCGGTCATAATTTCTTCCATATTTTCAGATTGATCTTCTAAAGACTCATTATTTTTCTTAACTTGATCGACGGTAATTATTTCTTCTTTGAGAAATCTGTCTCTTAAGCGTAAATCAAACTTATTAATTGACTTGTGATCCAATTTTATATTCCTCTAGAGTAAAAATTAAGCTTTATTTTGCAGCGCCAATTACTTGGTTTTTGCAAGTATCACACTCACAGCCAACCATCCACCCGAAAACTTGCGATTCAGAACTGCACTTTGAACAAGAGATTGTAAGTAGGTGTCCTTCTCTTTTTTCTTGGACGCTTGTAATTCTCCAACTATTGACCGGTTGACCAGGGCAATTCCAACAAATTCTATTAATTTTATCCATAAATAGGAGCTCTCAGTGGTATATTCAATACTAAATTAATAGTTTTGTCAATGTTATAATACTTGTCTTATGAGACTACTTATCGATTGTGGTAATTCCAGTATTAAATTTGCCCTTAATATGAAATTAGAAGTAAAAAAAATAATTGAAGTAAGATTAAACAATCCTAAAAAATTAAGTTTAGATTTATCAAAAACTCTCAATGCTCTTTTAAAGAAAAGAAATATAGAAGGAATTTATCTTGCTTTCGTTAACAAAGAAGCTAAAGATATTTTGCTTGGAATTATTAAAAAGAAATTTTCAAATATCAAAATAAGAATTTTAACTAAAAGAAGATTCAATAATTTTAAGTTGAATTATGAAAAGCCAAATACATTGGGTATGGATAGATTTTTTAATTGCATCGGAAGCAGGACAATTTTCCCAAATTCCGCTTATATAATTGTTGATATTGGAACAGCAACAACTATTGATGTTGTGGACAAAAAATTTTCTTATTTGGGAGGATTGATTTTACCTGGTCCACTAACTTCCTATTCGTCGCTGATGCAACAAACTTCAATGATTGGTAATCATAAAATTCTTCTCAAGAAGAAAATCTTAGGAGCTTCAACGGCGGAATGTCTAAGCTCGGGATTTGTACATGGTCAATCTTTAATGATTGAATCAATCGTAAATCAAATAAAAAAAACCTACAAGCAACCATTCAAAGTAATATTAACTGGAGGATTGTCAGATATTTTTAAAAGATTTCTTCCCAAAAACTATCTGCTCGATTTAAAACTAACTTTTAAAGGAGTTGCTTTCTTTATAGAAAATCAGAAATAAATTTATGGAAATTATATCATATTCTTCGGAAGCTAAAAATTTCTCTCTACTCAAAACACAACGATATTTAGAAAAGAATTTTATTCTACTCGGTGTTGATAAAATTCCATTTAGTGATCATCGAATTATGATTGAGGTTAATACTTTAAATGACTACTTAGATGATAGCTCGATCGATTTTTATAAAACAAAGAAACTCAAAATTCCTTCGGAGTTGATTTACAATAAGAAAAACAAATTTAGCCTAACTTTGCAAATTGATAATAATAATTTTTGTTTGAAAGCATTTAAGCCTTTTTGGGGAAGAATAGGTAAAAATAATTTATGGCTGGCTTTTTTTCGTATCTGAAATTACATTAGATGTTGGAACTGCCGGACAAAAGTTGATGATTTGCGTAGCTTACTTTTGACTTTGATTAGTCAAAAGTAATAATTATTATTATGAAAACAATCACATTGCATGATCTCATTATCAAATTAAAAAACAAAAAAATTCGCTTAGGCCCCGATCCTAAAGCAACTGTAAGTCTTTATTCAGCACTTGGTCTACTTCCCCCGCCGAACATCAAAGCTGGACCTGATTCAAATTTGCAACCTGAAATTTCTTATCCTCTGGATACTATCGATAAAATTATTGAGATAGAACAACTTAAAAGCAAGGGTCTTGACCTTGAAGAAATTAGAGATTCTTATGCATTGGATTATGTTAGCGATTACATCAATGATATCCTGGCAACCAAGGACAAGGCTAAACTCAAACAGCTTGCCCAATTATTAGCTCAAGATAGCGGTCAATTGTCTTCAGTGTTAGAAGCACCTCTAATCAAGGTCATTGAGACTAATAGCCCCAAGGAACTTTCAAAGCTTTTAAGTCGTTTTGCGGGGCAGAGTTTCTATTCTCTTCTCGAATCAAACAAATCATTAGAAGAATATAATGTTAATGAAGCAAAAAAATCATTGTTTAGATCTCTATTCTATCTTTCTGTTGTATGTCTAAAGCTAGCAAGGAAGTCAAAAGACAAAGCACTAGAAGATTCAGCATTTGAAACTTACGACAAGATGGTTGTAGGTCCAATAGAGAAAGCTACAAAGAAAGTTCAGGAAGAATTTAGAAATTCTCTTAATAATTACATGAAGACTAGAAAATCTAGTCCATAAGCTTATATTCAATACTGTCAATCAACGCTTTCCAACTTGCCTCAACTATATCTCTAGAAACTCCAATTGTTGACCATGTAGATTTCCCATCGGTTGATTCGATTATAACTCTGACTAAAGATGCTGTTCCTCTACTGCCAGTAACAACTCTTACGTTGTAATCATTTAGTTCTACCCCGTCAAGGTCTGGGTAATATTTAACGAGGGCTTTTTTTAGTGCGATATCTAGAGCATTAACTGGACCTAAGCCACTTGAAGCATGTTCAATTATCTCGTCATTAATTTTAATTTTTACTCTTGCTGTTGATTTACTTGAAGGAATTATTTGTCTTGTATTTATTTCGGTTTCAATTAATTCGATTTTAGGTTTATAGTGACCTGATATTCTTTTGACTAACAATTCAAAGGATGCATCAACTCCCTCAAATTCATATCCTTCATTTTCTAATGTCTTAAGTTCATTTAAAATTTGTATTACATTTTTATCGGAAATTTGATTATAGATATTTAACTCTTTCAATTTATATATGATATTACTTTTTCCGGAAAGATCTGATACCAAAATTCGTCTGTGGTTGCCCACAGAATTTGGCTCGATATGCTCATAAGTTAAATTGTTTTTCATTATAGCACTTACGTGTATTCCGCCTTTATGGGTAAAAGCACTTTGTCCGACAAATGGCAACTTTTTGTTTTTTGGTAAATTAGCCAAATCATTTATAAAATTAGAAACTTCGTAGAGTTTCTCAAGGTTTGAGTTTGGAATACAATTAATTCCCATTTTTAGATTTAAATTTGCGATTATCGAACATAAATTTGCATTCCCACATCTTTCTCCATATCCATTAATTGTCCCTTGAACTTGATCTGCTCCTGAGATAACTGCTTGCAGGGCATTCGCGACTCCTAAATCAGAATCATTGTGGGTATGAATACCAAGAATGCACTTTTTTTTAATTTTCTTTGCCGCTTCTACTATTTTTTCAATTTCCCAAGGGGTGGATCCACCGTTAGTATCACATAGTATAATTCCTTTTGCCCCGGAATTAAGAGCGGATTTAAGACATTGAATTGCGTATTTTTTGTTGGCTTTATATCCATCAAAAAAATGCTCGGCATCAAAGAAAACTTCATCAACCCTTTTTGATAAGTATGAAATAGAATCTGATATTAATTCTAGATTCTCATCGTTTGTTATTTTGAGAGCTTCAGAAACATGAAAATCCCATGCTTTGCCGACGATTGTAATCGTTGATGTGTTTGCATTCAACAAAGATTGTATATTGAAATCCTGGTCGCACTTTTGCCTTGCCCTTCTTGTACTTCCAAAAGCCACTAATTTCGCATTTTTGTATTTTTCTTTTCGGGCTTTTTTGAAAAATCCTTCATCTCTATCATTTGAACCTGGCCAACCTCCTTCAATGTACCCCACTCCTAGTTCATCAATTTTGTGGCTAACTCTTATTTTATCCTCAATGGAAAAAGATACCCCTTCACCTTGTGTTCCGTCCCTAAGCGTTACATCGTATGCTGTGACTTTTTTTGACATCTAATCTAAATTAAATTCCCTGTGAAGTGACTTAATTGCAGATTTGCATTTACTTGTATTGATTACACAAGATATTTTAATTTCTGATGTGGTTATCATGCTAATGTTAATTTTTGATTTCGAAAGAGATTTAAACATTCTAGTTGCAATTCCGGTATGAGTCTTCATTCCCGCTCCAATTATAGATATCAATGCAATTTGTTCATCTTTGATTAATTTTCGATATGCGAGTTTTGACTTATTTTTTTCTAAAATTTTGACCGTTTTATTGAGATCTTCTTTGGGAATAGTAAAAGTTAGATCCGTCTTTCCATCTGTACTAATATTTTGCACTATCATATCAACAACTATCCCGGCGAAACCTATAGGTTGAAAAATCTTGGAGGCAACTCCAGGTTTGTCTTCAATGCCAACGATTGTTATCTTGGATTGCTTCAAATCGTGGGTGATGCCTGTTACGACTTTCTTTTCTTTAATAGGAATTAATTTTTCATCCATAACCCAAGTTCCTTTTTCAGAATTTTTTTTTGTTGATTTAACATGTAATTTAATTTTCAAATTATTAGCATATTCAACTGCTTTTGCTTGTAAAACCTTTGATCCTACGCTCGCCATCTCAAGCATTTCTTGATAGGAAATATAATTGATTTTTTTTGCTCTTTTGTAAAGTTTTGGATCAGTTGTATAAATTCCATCAACGTCATCTTTTAGTAACTCACAATGGGATGCATTTAAAGCCGATGCTATCGCGACAGCAGTTAAATCTGATCCTCCTCTTCCTAGTGTGGTTATATCATCTTTTGAATTAATCCCTTGAAATCCAGGAACTACTACAACGTAACCCTTTTTTAAATATTCTTTTATTTTATCTGTTCCAACCGAGATAATTGTGGCTTTACTGTGTAGATCATTTGTAATTAGTCTAAATTTTGATGGATCAAGAGATATGGCCTTGACTCCAATTCCTGAAAGTGCAATGGTGACCAATCCAGCCGAAACTTTTTCTCCCGTAGAAATTACTTGATCGTATTCTCTCTCGTTGGGAATATCCGCGATATCCTTGGTTAACTTATCAAGTCTGTCAGTTTCACCTGCCATTGCAGAAACCACTACGACCATTGATTTTTTTTTCCTTAGTGTTGAAATATTTCTCGCAATAGATTTGATTTTTTTTATACTCCCTACACTCGTTCCCCCATATTTTTGAACTACTAAATTCATTTATAAATTTCCTCTAATTGCAATTGCTCTCAGATTAATATTATCCTTTATAAAATTAAAATAAATATCTATTGTTCTATCTTTCTCTTTCAAAAATAGATCCTTATACCGATTAGCCCATTCAACGATTATTAAATTCTTTTTTTGATTTAATACTTCAAAAAAACCAATTTGTTCTAGCTCGTCAATGTCCGTTACTCTATAGAAATCAAAATGATATATTGTCAAACTTCTACCAGATTCGTAAATATTGAGTATCAAGAAAGTTGGGCTCCCAACCATATCCTGGACTCTAAGGTGATCTGCAAGAAATCTGACAAATTGTGTCTTACCGGAACCCAATTCTCCATTTAACAGCAAGATTGTCCCCTGTTCGATTTTTTTTGAAATCTCTAAAGCAATTTCATTTGTTTCATTTATGGAGCATATTTTTGAATTAAGCATTTAAGATTGTATCTAATTCCATATTTGTATTTGAATTTTCTTCAATAGTTGAAATAGTTTTAGGTAATAATTTTATTATTTCTGAAGCCAATATGCCTCTTTTTGAATTTTTTACAGAGATTATATCCCCTGCTTTACCGTGAACAAATACACCTAAAACTGTTGAATCTATAATTGAATATCCTTGGGCAATAAAACTGGCGATAATTCCAGTTAAGCAATCTCCCATTCCCCCCGTTGCCATTCCTTCATTACCAGAACCATTGATATAAATCTTATTTTTAGGTGATGAAATAATCGTTCTGTATCCTTTTAAAACTGTTATAGCGTTAGTCTTCGATGAAATTTCTTTTGCGATACTAATTCGGTTCTTTTGGACGTCTCTTATATTTATGCCAGACAATCTTGACATCTCTCCAGGATGTGGCGTTATCACGATATTTTTCTTGGTTTTCTTTAAAATATTTAAATTTCTGGAAATTACATTTAAACCATCGGCATCAAGAATGATAGGGCAATTGAACAGACCTATTGAATCCTTAACTATTCTTAACAGACCTGATCTGTTACCCATACCAGGACCTATAACAACTGCGGATGGCTCTTTGGACAGCCTTTTTTTAACTTCTACACTAAAAAGTTCTTCATTCATTGTTGAGCCATCATTAGAATTTGGGATTTCAATAAAAATTGACTCTGGAAATTTCTTTTTTAATGTACTACTTATACATTTTGGTATGCATAGAGTTACAAGCCCACATCCCGATTTATAAGCTGCGAGTCCAGCTAGACTTATTGCTCCAGACATATTTTTTGACCCGCCTATAAAGAGGACGTGTCCAAAACTACCTTTATTAGAAGACTTGTCCCGTTTTTTTAAAAAACCCTTGAAGAAATTATCATCAACAAAAAAACTGTTTAATTTGTTTGATAATTCATTGGGCGTGGAGAGTTTAACAAGATGAACTTTTTTGCTATGTTTGTATCCTGGATCCGTCAGAAGGCCAGGTTTTATAAAATCGAAGGTTATTGTTAAATCTGCATTTATACAAGTACCGTATGTTAAGCCAGTATCAGCATTTAGACCCGATGGTAAATCTATTGAGCAAACTGGAATTTTAATTGAATTAATTTTATCTATCAGATAGCTTGTTGCTTTATTTATATTTCTATTAAGACCGACCCCAAAGATTCCGTCTATTACAAGATCGAATCTTTTTAAATTTATTGATTTATAATTTTTCACAATTTTTATATTTAATTTTTTGACTATTTTTAAATTTTCTAAATAACCAAGCGATTTTTTTTTGGAACTGTTAACTATCAGTATCTCACATTTAAAGCCATCAATGTGGAGATGTCTTGCTATCACTAACCCATCACCACCATTATTCCCAGTACCAATTACTAGAAGGGAATTCTTAGGTTTATATTCTTTTTTTATTATTTCGAAAGATTTCAAACCCGCTATTTCCATACGAATTTTACTAGGGATTTGGTATCTAGAAGTTGAGAGAAAATCAATTTCTTTTATTTGATTAGCTGAGGCTAGCTTCATATTTTTAATCATAAACCATCAAAATTGGCATTCCAATAGTAATTTGAGATTGAATTGGATTTAATTCTTAGGAATAATGTCCTTTAGTAATGTTGTACAAGGATAGCACATTTCTTCAACTACTGAGCTTAGGCGCGCTTGGTTTTTCTAAATGGGTCCAAACCAAAATTAAAAATTCTCCAACGTTAGTTAATCTTGAAGTAACAAAGCTTTGTAATGCGACATGTGATTTCTGTGATTATTGGCAAACTAAACACGAAGAAAGATTAGATGATTATACTGGCGTAATAAAAACAATTAATCCACTTGTTGTTATGGTGACGGGTGGTGAGCCAATGCTTAGAAAAGATATTTCGAACGTGATAAGACAAATTAAATCGGCATCTTTTTTTACCTATACTGGAATGATTACAAAGGGCGATTTACTTGATTTAGAAAAAGCCAAAGAACTTTACGATGCCGGATTAGATCAAATTTCTATTTCACTTGATTTCTTGGGAGATAGGCATTCTGCTAATAGAGGTGTAAATGGATTATGGGATCATATATCTACCTTGATACCAACAATTTCATCTGAACTTCGAAAAAATATATCTCTCAATACCATAATTATGGATGAAAATTTAGATCAAATAATAGATATAGCAAAAAGAGCTAAAGAGTGGGATGCTAATGTTTCCTTTAGTGCTTATTCTGCAATGAAAGCAAATAATGATGAGCATTGTGTTACTGATCAAATAAAAAAAGTAAATGATGTAGTTGATGAACTTATATCTTTAAAAAAGCAATGGGGAGATACGATTGTATCAAGCGATTATTATTTAAAACAAGTTCCTCTTTTTTTTAAAAACGGCCATGGACCAAGTTGTGATGCTGGACATTCGATGCTAACTGTTACCCCAGATGGGCATGTTAAAAGATGCTCTGAGATGCCAGCAGTTTGTCATTATACAGACTATGATACAGAATTGTTCACTGATACAAAATGTACTATGTGTTGGTTTAGCTGCAGAGGTGAGACACAAGCGCCAGGATTTGCTAAAGCCAGGGAATACTTAGGGCTCTAATCATTTTCTTTTCCAACTAGTCCCATTTTTAGTATCTATCAGTTCTATGCCAAGTTCTTCTGCTTGCAATCTTAGATCATCAGCTTTCTTCCAGTTTTTAATTTGTCTTGCCATATTTCTTTCCAAAATTATTTTTTGAATCCTTTCCTGATCAAATTTTTGCTCAAATGATTCTTCTGAGCTAGTATCATCATTAATTTCATTTCTCCAACCAAAGATACCCATCGTGATCTCAAATTCTTCTATTAAGTCAATATTTGATTTTGTAAGAGCTCTCTCGTTGATATATTTGAAATAATATCCAAAAGCCTTAGCACTATTAAAATCGTCCCGCATTGCATTAATCCACAACTTCCTAAAATCATCCATTTTCCTTTCTCTGATATTCTTTGTATCTGAAATCTTTTTTTTAATTTTGATAAGAGTCTTTTTAATTTCTTTCAGCTTCTCACTGGAAAGATCGACGGGGGTTCTATAATGATGAGTTAGGAAGAATATTTTTATAATATTCTTATTCCATATTTTTAATGCGTCTTGAATATTGACTATGTTACCAATAGATTTAGACATTTTTTCTTTATTGATATTTATCAAACCATTATGTATCCAGTAATTGGCGAATTTCTCATTAGATATACACTCAGATTGAGCTATTTCGTTTTCATGATGAGGAAATATCAAATCTCTTCCTCCACCATGAATGTCGAAAGTTTCTCCTAGATATTTTGTACTCATTGAAGAACATTCTATATGCCAACCAGGTCTTCCTTTGCCCCATGGGCTGTTCCAGGATGGATCACCTTCTTTTGATGATTTCCATAAGGCAAAATCCAAATCATTTTTTTTGTTGGGATTGATTTCTAGTCTTGTATGAGAGAGCATTGAATCTGTACTTTGATTTGAAAGTTTTCCATAATCTGAGAATTTACTAATATTGTAATAAACTTCTCCGGCCACGACATAGCCATATCCTGAAGCAATAATTTTTTTGATGAGTTCTATAATTTCGTTTATGTTCTCTGATACACAAGGCTGGAAGTCAGGACTTAAACACCCTAGATTTTTTACGTCTTCCAAATATTCTAGCTTGTATTTATTTGCTATTTTTTCTACTGCTATGCCTTGTTCAGCTGCTTTGGCAATTATCTTGTCATCTACGTCAGTAAAATTTCTTACATACTTGGTTTGATAACCCACGAACTTTAAGAATCTAATAATTAAATCAAATACTATGGCCGACCTTGCATGACCCATGTGGGAACTGCTATAGACTGTTGGTCCACAAACGTATATCCCTACTTTTCCAGGGATTAGTTCTTTAAAGATTTCTTTCTTATTAGTTAGAGAATTGTAAATACGTAATTCATGGTTCTTTAAGATAATTCTTCTCCACCATCAACCCTAATGATATTCCCAGTTATCCAATCTGCTCCTGGATGAGACAGAGCTATTATACTTCCGGATATGTCCTCGGTTAAAGTGAGTCGATTACTAGGATTGTTTCTCAATGCTCCTTCGACGATGCTTTCTTTCCCAGGAATTTTTTCCAAAGCAGGAGTCAAAGTAACTCCGGCACAAAGCGAATTGGCCGTTATTCCTTCTGGGGCTAATTCAACGGCAAGCTGTCTAATGTGAGATTCGAGTGCAGCTTTAGCTGCCGATACTGGTCCATAGGTTGGCCAAATTTTTCGACTTCCAGCACTAGACATTGCATATATTCTGGCCTTATGACTAAATAGGGATCTTGAATAAACATCTTGAACCCAGTAAACAAGCGAGTTTGCCATGACATCTAGAGTCATATCCATGTTTCTCTGAGTGACATTCCTCTCTATATCTTTTGACAAATAGGGTTTTAAAGAGCCGAAAGCTAGTGAATGAAGAAGAACTTTAATCTTTTTCTCAGAATTTCCTATTAGCTCTACTACTTTATCTAGGGTTTCTTTTCTTTTTTCTTCATCTGCCGCATTGATGTTGAAGAAATTTACTTCAACTCCATTGTTTTTAATACCCAAGACGATTTTCTCAACATTTTTCATTGTACCTTTTCTATCAAGATGAATACCGAGGATGTTTACTCCGTATTCTGAAAGTTTTTTTGATACTTCAGCACCAAACCCGCTGGATGATCCTAAAATTAATGCCCAATGTCCTTCTAGCCAATTATCAATTTTCATATTATCTCCCAATCCTTACTTGAATATTTAATACAGAGTCTACGCATTGGGGACTTATATTCAAGGTATTATTAAATCTATAAATGAGCAAAAAAACTAACATGGAAATGACAACAAAGGGCAAAGATTTGGCCAAAAATGTTGTTTCCATTTTATTAAAGAAAAAACTAAAAATTACTATTGCCGAATCATGTACTGGTGGATTACTCTCTAATATGATTACCAACATTCCTGGTTCTTCTAAATGTTTCGATTACGGTTTGGTGACGTATAGTAACAAGTCAAAAATTAATTTACTTAATATAAAAACCAAAACTTTATTGATTCATGGAGCGGTTAGTAGGCAAACAGTTTTGGCAATGGCTGGAAATTTGAGAAATATTTCTAATTCTGACATGTCTATTGCTATATCTGGAATAGCTGGTCCTTCGGGTGGAACGAGTGGTAAACCTGTCGGCACAGTTTTTATAGGTTTAAGTACAGTTAAAAAAACTACAGCGAAAAAATATATTTTCTCCGGAGATCGCGAATCCATCAAATTGCAAACTTGTTTGGTCGCATTAGATAAGATTAAAAATGAATTAATTATCTAAATTATAGAAAGAATTTACTAAATCCTGTATAGTATCAAAAAAAGGAGCCCAACTTGTCAGAAAAAAAAAACAATACTACCGAAAAAGAAGAGAAAAAAGACAAGCAAAGGGCACTAGATCTAACGATTGCCACAATTGAAAAACAATTTGGAAAAGGGTCAATCATGAGACTCGATGACGATTCTCCAGTCGATAATATTAAGGTGGTTTCTAGTGGCTCAATTGGTTTAGATAGAGCAATGGGGGTAGGGGGATTTCCTAGAGGGAGAGTTGTAGAAATCTATGGACCTGAGGCTTCAGGTAAGACTACTCTTGCTTTGCACGCGGTTGCGGAAACACAAAAAGAAGGAGGAACTGCTGCATTTGTCGATGCTGAACATGCACTAGACCGAACTTATGCGCGAAACTTAGGTATCAAAACAGAAGAACTGCTAATTTCTCAACCTGATTTTGGTGAGCAAGCACTAGAAATCGTTGACCAACTTACAAGGAGTTCAGCGGTTGATATAATTGTCATAGATTCAGTTGCTGCTTTGACCCCTAAGGCAGAACTAGATGGGGAGATGGGAGATCGTCACGTTGGTCTTCAAGCTAGATTGATGTCGCAAGCATTGAGGAAGTTAACATCAACTGTATCAAAATCAAAAACGACTATTATTTTTATAAATCAGTTAAGAATGAAAATCGGTGTACCTTCATATATGAATCCAGAAACTACAACTGGTGGTAATGCATTGAAATTTTATGCATCTATAAGACTTGATGTTAGAAGGATTGCCTCAATAAAAACAGCTGAAAATGTCATTGGCAATAGAGTTAGAGTTAAAGTTGTTAAAAATAAAGTTGCACCACCCTTCAAAGAAGCTGAAATGGATATAATTTTTGGTAAAGGAATTTCTAAATTTGGTGAACTTATAGATTTTGGTGTTGAATTTGGTTTTGTTGAACAAGCTGGTTCTTGGTTTTCTTACTCAAGTGAAAGAATTGGACAAGGTAGAGACAAAGCTCAAAAGTTTTTAGAGGAAAATCCGAATTTGGCAAATAAGCTTGAAAAAGAAGTTAGAAACCAAATCGCTTCAAAAAAATGATTATTAATGCTTTCTCTTAATATTGAAACATCTCAAAATATAACAAGTGTATCTTTATCTTCTCTTGATAAAATTCTTTCTTCCTTAGAGATTGATGATGGAAAACCAAATCACTGTGAATTGCTAGCTCCATTGATTGAAGAATTATTAAGAAAAAATTCTTCAACAATTAATGACCTAACTCAAATTCGAATTAATATTGGACCGGGAAATCTCTCATCCTTGAGAGTGGGTATTGCAGCGGCAAATATTTTTGCTAGTTTTGCAAAAGTTCCAGTATATGGAATTTCATCTTTTCTACTTTACGCTTTTAATTATGAATATAGCAACAAGAATTTGATAACTCTCTTTGATTTAAAAAACGATAATTTTGCATATGCGAAATTTATTAAAGAAAATTCAAAAATTTCTTTAATTGAGAGCGATTTTAATATAAATCTTAACAGGATTGAATTGATTGATATGAATAATTCAATAATTGTCGGAACAGGCTTAAAGAAATACAAAAAGAAATATCAAAACAATTCCACCCCTACTTCGTTCTTAGATGAAGATTTCAAGATTACTTCGGAATCTCTCGCAAATGTGGATTTGGATTTTCAAGAAAATCTAATTTTTAATAAAATGCCACTAGTCCCATTTAATAGCTACTCTTTTGGTAGTTAAAGCACAAAATTGATATATAATAATCGCAATGAAAAAATATCTGGGGGCCGAACTTTTTTTTGAGTCTTTATATTATCTAGGGATTAGAACTATATTCGGTTTACCTGGTGGTTATGTGTTAAAAGTTTACGATGTTCTCCCATCATATTCGAAAAAAATTAAACATATATTAACCAGACACGAACAAGCTGCAACCCATATGGCGGATGGATTTGCAAGAGCAAGTGAATTACCTGGGATAGTTCTTTGTACATCTGGCCCCGCTGCTACTAATACTGTTGCTGGTATTACTACGGCCTACATGGATTCGGTTCCTGTCCTTATTTTTACTGGCCAGGTACCCGTACCCTTTCTTGGTAGTGACGCATTTCAAGAAGCGGATCATATTGGAATTACAAGATCATGCACTAAGCACAATACTTTAGTTAGAAAAACGATTGATCTTCCCAAGGCAATGGCCGAAGCCTATCATATTGCAACTACTGGAAGGAAAGGACCTGTTCTTGTTGATATGCCAAAGGATGTTTTAATTGGTGAAAGTGAATTTAAAATTCCCGAAAAAATTAGACTTCCGAATTATGAAGAAAATCCTATTTTGAAAAAAAAGGATTTTGAAAATTTTGAATCTTTACTTAATTTATCGGATAAACCACTTCTTGTATTTGGTAGAGGTAGTTGTGATATGTCAAATATGAAAAATATCAAACATATCCTCAAGAAATTCGCGATACCTTCACTGACTTCTTTAATGTCTTTGGGTGTTTTAGGCGATAGTGAAAATAATTTTGGAATGCTTGGAGATCATGGATCGTATGCAGCAGCCGAACTTATTAGAAATACCGATTTACTTATATCTATTGGATGTGATTTAAATAAAATACTTCCAGAAACATTATTGCAAAATAAAAAAATTGTTGTTGTTGATATCGATGAAGCACAGTTGAATTATTTCAGAAAGGATACTTTAAATATTCATACGAATTCGAAATTTTTTATTGACGCCTTTAAAGATATAAAAAACAAGTTTCAGTTTAAATGGGAGAAAAAATACTTAAAAGGATTGCATACCAAAAATACGACTCATAAATTAAGTGTAGTGTCGAAGAATAAAAAAGCGTTTATTTTTCACGCTTTGTCTTTATTGTCGAAAGATGAAACGATTATATGTTCAGACTTTAGTTATCAAGATACGACTCACCAGCAGTTTTTTGAATTTAAAGATTACAGAAACAATATTTTAGCGGGAGGAAATGGTATTCCTGGTTATGGGTTTCCTGCCGCAATTGGAGCAAAGTTTGCCAGACCAAAGACAAAAGTTGTAAGTGTTTCATCCGGAGCAAATTTTCAATTTAATATGCAAGAAATGATAGTTGCGCGAGAACAAAATTTAGATTTAAGTATTATTGTTGTTAATGAACGTGGTAAAGATAAGAATCAAAAAAATAAAGGTCCAGATTATACATTAATGGGAGAAGCCTTTGGAGTTAAATCTTTCAAAATAGATATCGACGATGACATCAAGAAAGAACTAGGAAAACATCTAAATCACCAGGGTACACGTCTAATCGAGATTGTGATCTAACCACTATATAATATTTGAAATTAGTTTATTATAATCTCTTTTAAAAGGAGATGGATTTTGCGTCATATTCTATCAATTTTAGTGGATAATGAGCCAGGAGTACTTGCGAGAATTGCAGGATTATTCACAGCCAGAGGTTTCAACATAGAGAGTCTCTGTGTTGCAGAGACGGAGCGCCCATCATTATCAAAAATAACGTTAGTAACTTCTGGTGAAGATTGGGTAATAGATCAAATAATTAAAAGATTTGAAAATATGATTAATGTTATTAAAGTTCGGGATTTCTCTGATGCTGACAGTATTCAACGCGAGCTTATTATCGCTCGAGTTGTGCCAACAAAAAATAGCAGATCTGAAGTTTTAAGAGTTGCAGATATCTTCAGATCAAACGTTGTTGATGTTGGACCGAAATCTTACACATTGGAGCTTACAGGGAATAAAGAGAAACTAGAAGCATTCGTGGCAATTCTTAGACCTCTTGGATTAAAAGAAGTAACAAGAACCGGACTGATATCTCTACCTAGAGAGAAAAAAATGAAGGAGATTTAAATATGAAAGTTTTTTATGACGAAGATTGTAATTTAGAGTTGCTACGAGATAAGCATGTCGGGATAATTGGCTTTGGAAGCCAGGGCCATGCACATGCTCAAAATTTAAGAGATTCAGGAATTAATTTATCAGTTGCGGAAATCAAAGATGGACCGAGTTGGAACAAGGCCGTTTCTGCAGGTTTAGATGTTGTTGAAGTTCCTGAATTGGTATCCAAATCTGATATTGTAATGTTTCTTGCTCCTGATACAAGTCAGAAGGAAATCTACGAAAAAACTGTAAAAGAGAATTTAAGACCAGGACAATATTTGGGGTTTGCCCATGGTTTCAATATCCACTACAATCAAATCGTTCCTGAGAAAGATATAAATGTGTTTATGGTTGCACCTAAAGCTCCAGGCCATACCGTAAGAGACCAATATGAAAGTGGAGCAGGTGTCCCGGCACTAATCGCAGTTCATCAAGATCCATCTGGGAATACAAAAGATGTCTCGCTTGCTTATGCATCTGGGCTAGGATCTGCTCGAGTAGGGATTATTGAGACAACTTTTAAAGATGAAACTGAAACAGATTTATTTGGTGAACAATCAGTTTTGTGTGGAGGATTATCAAGTTTGATTCTTGCTGGCTTTGAAACCTTGACTGAAGCTGGTTATCCACCAGAAATGGCTTATTTTGAGTGTTGCCACGAAGTGAAATTGATTGTTGATTTAATATACGAAGGCGGAATCTCTACCATGAGGTACTCGATTAGTGATACTGCGAAATATGGAGATATAACTAGAGGACCAAGAATCATTGATAGTGAAGTCAAAGCAAGAATGAAAAAAATCTTAAAAGATATTCAAAGCGGAGAATTTGCCAAGGAATGGGTGGCGGAAAATGAATCAGGAAGACCAAATTATAATCGCCTGTTAAAAGAAGGAGAAAATCATCCAATTGAAGCTATTGGAAACACGTTAAGATCGATGATGACGCCACTTTTCAAAAGAAGATTGGTTGATAAAACCAAAAACTAGTGAAAATAGATTATAAATGGTCAGTTGCAAGAGAAGGATACTTTCCAATCTTAACATCCTTTTTTGTTTGTTGGCTTGGCACCGCCTTTTTTGGTCTATCTTTTATCTCAATAATTCTTTTTGGCTTATTTCTCGTAGTCCTGTATTTCTTTAGAGACCCTGAGAGGATTGTACCAAATGTAGATGGGATGGTTTCTCCTGCCGATGGAAAAATTATATCAATCGATAAATCAACGGAATCTGAATTTGTTAAGAAAGAAATGAAGAGAATTTGTATTTTTCTATCTCTTCTTGATTGTCATATCAACAGGTCCCCTATTGACTGTTCGGTAAACGAAACAAGATATTATCCTGGAGCGTTTCATTTTGCAAACTCTGATAAGGCAGTTGAAAACGAAAGATTATGTATCCATTTAAAATCGGATTCCAATGAAGATGTCATTGTAATTCAATATGCTGGTTTTTTAGCGAGACGCATAGTGTCTTATATCTCTGTTAATTCGAATCTAAAACGAGGCCAACGAATTGGAATAATAAAGTTTGGCTCAAGAGTTGATATATATGTACCTGAGAATTATCATACTAATTTGAAGGCAGGAGATAGCGTAGTAGCGGGAGAGACAATACTATATGAAAGAGAAGGTAAATAAAGAAAACGCGAAGATAATATCTTTAATCCCGAATCTTCTAACTACAATGGCTCTTTCGTTTGGATTGTTATCCATATTCAATATAATCAAACTTTTGCCTTTAACTAATGAGAGGTTTGTAGGAATTGAAACACAATTTTTAACAGAAAAAGCTTTATGGTGGTCTTGTATTTTTATTTATATAGCTGCTTTTATAGATTTTGTCGACGGTAAAATTGCAAAACTTCTAAAAAATGAGTCTGAATTTGGAATGCATTATGATTCACTATCTGATTTAATTTGTTTTGGATTAGCGCCATCTCTGCTTATTTATATCGTCTACCTTTCTTCCTATGGAAAAATAGGAATGATGTGCTCAATTTTTCTGACTATATGTGTTGCACTTAGACTCTCAAGATTTAATACGTTATCTCATAACCAAAAAAATAGTTTTTTTGTAGGTTTACCTAGCCCAATGGGTGCGGGCCTCATTGTTTCTCTCATACTAATTGATTACAAATTTGTTTTGTTGTCCAAAGAAGATATTGAAGTTATTTTCTTGATTTTTTCCCCAATTGTCGGAATGTTAATGGTGAGTAATATTATTTTTACCAAGAAAATATTTCCGAACAAGATTAGAAGATTTAAAGCATTGATTATCATATCAATAGTTTCGGTAGCAATTTTAACTCATATTGAAATCGGATCTTTCGTGTTATTTTATTCTTACCTAATTTTTACCCTGATTAGATTTTCGATATCAAAATACAGGAAAAGACATTCTATTGCTTCTCGAACTTAGTTAGATGTTACAAGAAATCAGTCAGTATTATCTAGATAGTGGTCTAAAAATTATTATAAAAGAGGACAAACTGTCACCGGTCACCTCTTTTTTTGTTTGGGTTGATACAGGAAGTGCTTATGAAAACGATCAAGAAAGAGGCCTTGCACATGTACATGAGCATATGATTTTTAAGGGAACATCAACACTAAAAGTTGGAGAAATATCGAAACAAATTGAAGCTCATGGTGGTGAAATAAATGCTTTTACTTCGCATGATGAGACCGTGTATTATGTGACTATTTCAAATAATTTTGTTGATGTAGCCCTAAATATTCTTTCAGAATGTATGTATGATGCGATATTTGATGAAGATGAATTGCAAAAAGAACTTGAAGTTATACTGGAAGAAATTAAAAGAAGTGAAGATCTCCCAAATAGCTGTTTAAGCCAAATGATTTTTACAAATTCATTTCCAGACCATAGTTATGGATTACCTATCTTAGGAACACCAAATACTGTTAGTAATTTTGGTAGAGACGATTTGAAAAATTTTTATAACAAATGGTATCAGGCAAAAAATATGAAACTTATTATAGTAGGTGGTGCTGATACGGAACAACTTAAAGAAAAAATAAATAAATCTTTTAGTAAATTAAAATCAGATAATATTAATTCAACAATTCTTAACGATAGCTTTACCCATGTAGGACTAAGAGTAGATGTTGATTATAGGGAAGTTAACGAATCTTACTTTGCTATTTCCTTTAGGACACAAAAAGCATCAAATCTTAAATCACCTATACTTGATATGATCGGGGTCATTTTAGGTTCGGGAGAGAGTTCTATACTAAATAAGAGATTAAAGGAAGAGTTAGGGCTAGCGACTTCTATATATTCTTATAATGCTTCGGCTAGACACGGTGGGGTTTTTGTAGTTGGTGGAACATTATTAGAGAACAATCTTAAAGATTCACTAAGATTAATTATCAAAGAAATACGAAGAATCATAAATCTCGATTTTGATTCAGACCAACTTGAAAGAGCCAAGACAGAATTATTGACTCAAAACCTATATGAAAACGAAACGGTTCAAAGCCAAGCGCAAAAAATTGGTTTTCTTGAATCTCAAGCAGGAACAATCGAATTTGAGAAAGATTATTTAGAAACTATTAGAAAGGCCACTCCAGAAAAAATAAGGGAAATATCAAAAGAATTCTTTAAAGTCGAAAATTTGGCTTTGAGCTTGATATTGCCAAAAAGCTCTGAGAAGCAAAACCCAGATAGTTTAAAGATTATTCTTAATGAATCATTTAAAAAAGAACTGAAATTTTCTAAAAGGAAGTTCCGACCTTATAAGTTAAAAAATTATTCTATTGCAAGTGTGAAATATGAAAAACCGAAACTACTCAAATTAGATAATGGAGTAAATTTACTTGTTCTTCAAAATAAAAAAACTCCCTTGATTTCATTAAGGTCCGTATCTCTTGGGGGTCTAAAGTATGAAAACAAAACTTTGAATGGCAAATTTAGCCTGTTGACTGATTTATTAACAAGAGGTTCCAAGAATTATAGTAAAGATGATATTGCAATGAAAACTGAGATACTGGCGTCAGAGTTGGAAGGATTCTCCGGAAGAAATAGCTTTGGATTGAAGATGGTTGGTCCGAGTACTAATTTAGTCGAACTCGTATCGATATTCTCTGACGTAATTAATAATCCAATTTTTGAAGATTCTGAGATAGATATTGCAAAAAAAGACGTCTTGTCTTATTTGAATAGGAAAAAACAAAATTATGCATCGATAGTTGCTGATAAGTTTTTAGAATTATTATTTGGTGATCATGCTTATTCATTAAATCAATTTGGAACCGAAGATAGTATTAGGAACATCCAAAGAGGAGATATTTTAGAAGCTCATAAAAATTTTATCTCTCAAGATAATATTTTATTGTCGGCAGTTGGTAATTTCGAAATATCTCAGCTAGTAAAGGAATTAAATAAGCATCTTCTCTTTGAAAATGATTCCAAGAAATTACCAAGAATTGACTCATGTAATTTAATAACAGACGATAGACATGAAACACTTACATTGGGCGATAAAGAACAATCCCATATAATGATTGGGACTTATGCTCCAGATGTAATGTCAGAAGATAGATTTGCCTTTAATATAATTAATTCCGTTTTATCTGGAATGGGTGGAAGACTATTTCTAGAATTAAGAGACAAAAAAAGTTTAGCTTATACTGTTACTTCCTTTTTCAGCCCTAATTTTGACCATGGTTATTTTGGTGTATACATAGGGTGTTCTCCAGAGAAAAAAGATGAAAGCATTGAAGCGATAAATGACCAACTTGTGAAGCTCGTTTCAGATGGTATAGGGAACCATGAACTAGAAAGGGCAAAGAATTATTTAATTGGTAAGAATGATATATCTCTGCAAAGAAATTCTTCTATTAACACAAGGATTTCCCAAGCATCATTGTATGGCTTAAGTTTCAATGAACCATTTAATTTTTCATCTCATATAGATGCTGTTTCAAAGCAATTAGTAAATTCTACCATTGAAAAATATCTAGGAACCAAAAAGAAAGTTACTGTATCGGTGGACCCATCCTAATGTTTATGCTCATTTTAAATTGCTTTTGAATGGATTGCTATTATATTTATTTTTCAAACAAATCTCAGTTTTTTATACTGGGAGCGTGGCGGAATTGGTAGACGCACTAGATTTAGGATCTAGCGCCTTCGGGTGTGGGGGTTCGACTCCCCCCGCTCCCATTTTGGAGTTAAGATGAGTTTTCAAATAGATGATTTAAGTAAAACAGAAAAAAATGCAAAATTTAACATCGATAAATCAGAAGTTTTAAAGAGTTATACTGAGATAGTTAAACTTTTCCAGAAAGATGCCGACCTGAAAGGCTTTAGAAAAGGCAAAGTCCCAGAAAATGTTATTGAATCAATTTATTCAAATCAAATTAAAGAAGAACTAAAAGCAAGACTAATAAATCTCAATATCAGAAAGTTAGGGTTGGAAAAGAAAATTAATATAGTCAAAACAAAAAATTTGGAGCACGAAGATTTAGATAAGAACTCAGATTTTAAATTTTCTTTAAATTTTGAATTTATCCCAGAAATAAAACTTTCAAAATATGATTCATTGGTAGTCGAGAAAGAAATATTCTCTGTAAAAAAGAAAGATATTGATGATGCAATCAGTAATCTCTTGGTTAATTTTGCCTCCAATGAAGAAATCAAAAATAGAAAGAAAGTAAATAAAAAAGATATCTTGAGTATCAATTTCTCAGGCGAGTTAAATGGAGCTTCTATCAAAGATTTAACAAAAGAAGATGCAACGGTTGAAATAGGAAATGGATCACTCATCCCAGAAATAGAGACCCAATTAAGCGACATGAAAATAGGAGAAGAAAAAGTTTTTGATGTTGATTACCCCAAAGGTTTTCCTATTAAAGAAGCGGCTGGAAATAAAATAAAATGCAAAATTGTGGTTAATAAAATATTTAAGAGAATTATTCCTAAACTTACCGATGAATTTTTAAAAAAAATTGGTTTTGATTCCAAAAAAAAATTAAGAGAAAGAATTTCAGAAGACATTAGTAGGTCATATGTTACAAAATCAGAAAGCACCCTCAGGAAGAATATAGGCGATAAATTGATATCCAAAAATAGTTTTGATTTTCCCAGTTCATTTATCGAAGATGAGGAAAAAAGATTATCTAATGAATATATCAATAGAATGAATCAACAAGGTATAAAAATTGATCAAATTGATGAGAAAACAAAATTAGTTATTGCTGAATCTGCAAATAGAAACATTAAATTAGCACTTATTTTTGCAGAAATCGCCAGACTAGAAGGCATGTCCGTTACCGATGGGGAAATTGAAAAAGTTTTGATTTCAATGGCTAATGACCAAAAAGTCGCAATTAATAAGATTAAAAAATATTATAAAGAAAATAATTTGCTTGATGATGTACGAGTTAGAATCACCGATGAAAAAGTTGTCCAGTTTTTAATCTCAAAAGCAAAAATAAAAGAAATTAAATCTAAAGATGTCAACAAAGTTAAGCGGTCTCCTTAATTGACTATAAATATTGATTAAATTACAATCAAAATATGTCTTATTTTGTTCCTATGGTTGTTGAACAGAGCTCTCGAGGTGAGAGAGCATATGATATTTATTCGAGATTACTCAACGAGAGAATAATTTTTATTGGTGGAGCCATTGACGATAATTTAGCTAATGTAATTGTAGCACAATTATTATTCATTGAATCAGTTGATAGCAAAAAGGATATTAATTTATATATAAATTCTCCAGGTGGTAGTGTGACGGCTGGATTAGCAATCTATGATGCGATTCAATACGTGGAACCTGATGTATCAACCCTATGTTTTGGTTTGGCGGGCAGCATGGCCGCAGTTTTGTTAGCAAGTGGTACTGATGGAAAAAGGAACTCGCTACCCAACTCGACTATAATGCTTCATTCTGTTGGTGCTGAGCTAGGTGGACAATTCCACGATTTAGAAAACGAAATGAAAGAAACAAAAAGAAAACAGCAAATACTAGCCAAAATTCTCGAAAAACATGTAAACAAGGATGTAGATCAAATCAATTCTGATATACAAAGAAATTTTTACCAAACTGCCGAGGAAGCTTTACAATACGGAATCATCGATAATATCATTTCTAAAAAGGAGAAAGTGGGTTAATGCCATCAACTAAAGATAATTTACATTGTTCTTTCTGTGGAAAAGGCCAAAAAGAAGTCAAGAAACTTATAGCTGGTCCTACAGTCTATATTTGTAATGAATGTGTTGATTTATGTAATGAAATTATCGAGGATGAAGATGTACAGCAGATTGATAAGAAAGAAATAGATGATATCCCGCGACCTCAAGAAATCAAAATGCATCTAGATTCATATGTAATAGGTCAAGAGGAAGCTAAAAAGTATTTATCTGTTGCCGTTTATAATCATTACAAACGAATAAGTTCTGAAGCTTTGTCTAAAAAAGGAAGTGACAATTCTAAAGACGTTGAAATTCAGAAAAGCAATGTCATGCTGATTGGATCTACAGGATCCGGAAAAACTTTATTGGCTCAAACTCTGGCAAAATTTCTCGATGTACCTTTCGCGATAGTTGATGCTACATGTTATACCGAAGCGGGTTATGTTGGAGAGGATGTTGAAAATATGCTTGTTAGTTTACTTCAATCTGCCAATTTTGATGTGAAGAATGCTGAAAAAGGAATAGTCTATATTGATGAAATTGATAAAATTGCAAGAAAAACAGGAGATAGTCCTTCGATAACAAGGGATGTATCTGGCGAAGGAGTACAGCAAGCTCTATTAAAAATAATAGAGGGTTCTATTGTGAATGTACCTCCTAAAGGTGGAAGGAAACACCCTCAACAAGAATTCATTCCTTTAAACACTAATGACATTTTATTTATTCTTGGCGGCTCGTTCAATGGTTTGGATAAGATTATTCAGGAAAGAATAGGAAAGAATACAATTGGCTTTGGTCGAAACGAAGGCAAGACGATAAAAGATTTAAATTTGGATGAATGCTTTGATTCTATACATTCTGAAGATCTCGTACAATTTGGTTTCATACCCGAGTTTATTGGAAGGATTCCGGTTGTAACGGCCTTAACTAAACTAGACGAAGAAGCTTTAATACGAATTCTAGTGGAGCCTAAAAATGCTCTTGTTAAACAATATCAAAAACTGTTAAAAATCAATGACAGGGTTTCTTTAGAGTTTACTAAAGATTCATTAGCAGCAATTGCTAAAGAGGCCATAAAAAGAAATACGGGTGCAAGAGGACTAAGGTCGATTATTGAAAAATCAATTCTAGAATTAATTTATGAGATACCCTCCATGAATGGACTTAAGAAATGTCTTATTACCGAAGAGGTGATTATGGAAGGGAAACAACCACTTTTAACTTTCGAAAATGAGGCAAAATCAGTTTCAGGTTAAAAAAACTAGTAACCTTGGTATTTTTTCTAATTTTTGGTCTTTTTTTATCAATTTCTCTTGCATAACTTGATTTAGTGGTTAAATTCATGATATAGGAAGATAATGGAGGATTGATTAATGAGTGACCCTTATAGTATCCCACTATTACCATTAAGAGACGTTGTAATCTTCCCCCACATGGTTGCACCACTATTCGTTGGTAGAGAAAAATCCATAAGAGCGCTAGAAGAGGCAATGAAAAATGATAAGAAAATTATTTTATCAGCTCAAAAAGATGCGAAAACAAATAACCCGGGTCCTGAAGATATCTATCATATTGGAACCGTGGGCAATATTGTTCAAATGCTTAGACTTCCCGATGGAACGGTCAAGGTCCTTGTCGAGGGTAAGAATAGAGTACAGTTGAAGAATTTTGGTGATGAGAATAAATTTTTGAAAGTTGAAGTTGAAGATTTAACTGAAAAAAATACTTCAGATGCAGAGACTAATGCAATGATGAGAACCCTAATTGAAGCCTTTGAGGAATATGTAAAACTTAACAAAAAAATTCCTACAGAGACACTTGTTACGGTTTCGTCCATAGAAGATTCTAGCAAACTTGCGGATACTATTGCTTCTCACTTAAATTTTAAGCTTGCTGACAAACAAGAAATCTTAGAATGCCTTGATTCCTCTAAAAGACTTGAAATGTTATATGGAAAAATTCAATCAGAATTAGAAATCATACAGGTTGAGAAGAAAATAAGAAATAGAGTAAAAAAACAAATGGAAAAGGGTCAGAAAGAATATTATCTAACTGAGCAAATGAAAGCGATTCAAAAGGAATTAGGAGATAAAGATGATCTCAAAAGTGAAATTCTCGAATTTGAGGAGCAACTAAAAAGCAAAGATATTCCAGAAGATATTACAAAAACAATAGAGAAAGAAATAAAGAAATTAAAGAGTATGTCATCCATGTCAGCGGAGGCGACTGTCGTGAGAAATTATATTGACTGGTTGGTTACTCTACCGTGGAATTCGGATATGACCGAGGATGAAAAATCTCTTGATAAAGCTCAAAAAATTTTGGATGAAGATCACTTTGGTCTTGAAAAACCCAAGGAAAGAATCACCGAATTTCTTGCCGTAAGGGCTTTAACATCTAAACAAAAGGGACCCATTTTGTGTTTTGTCGGACCACCAGGAGTTGGTAAGACGTCCCTTGCTAAGTCCGTAGCAAGAGCAATGGGAAGAAAGTTTGTCAGAATGTCTCTTGGTGGTATAAGAGACGAAGCTGAAATTAGAGGCCATAGAAGGACCTATATAGGAGCTTTGCCCGGAAAAATTATACAAGGTATGAAAAAAGCTGGCTCAAAAAATCCAGTCTTCTTATTGGACGAAGTTGATAAAATAGGGACAGATTTTAGAGGTGATCCTTCATCTGCTTTATTAGAGGCGTTAGACCCGGAACAAAATATAACTTTTAATGATCATTATTTAGAAGTGGACTATGACCTATCACAGGTTTTATTTATAACTACTGCTAACGTATTACACACCATACCTTGGGCCTTAGAAGATAGGATGGAGATAATAAAACTATCAGGTTATACCGAACTTGAGAAAAATAAGATTGCTGGACAATATTTAATTCCAAAACAACTTGAAAATAATGGATTAACCAAATCTAATGCTAGATTTTCCGACAAAGCATTAAATTTAGTAATTCAAAGATATACTCGTGAGGCGGGTGTTAGAACACTAGAAAGAGAAATAGGAACAATATTTAGAAAGACTGCAAAAGAAGTCGTTAAAAATGGAAAAGATTTTTCATCAAATATTACTCCGAAACTTGTACAGAAATTTCTGGGTGTCCCTAAATTTAAACATGGAGAGATTGAGGAAAAAAACCAAATCGGAGTGTCTACTGGGCTAGCTTGGACTGAGGTTGGTGGAGAACTACTTAATGTTGAAGTATCGATTGTTCCGGGTAAAGGAACTTTTACTGTTACCGGTAAGCTTGGCGAAGTAATGCAAGAATCTACTAGGGCAGCGATGAGTTACGTGAGATCAAGAGCAAAAAGACTTGGTCTAGATAGAAGTTTCTATCAAAAAATAGATATTCACGTTCACGTTCCTGAAGGTGCGCAACCAAAGGATGGGCCTTCTGCTGGCATTGCAATGGCTACAGCAATTCTTTCTGCTCTGATACAAAAAGAAGTTAGAAGAGATTTGGCTATGACTGGAGAAATAACTTTAAGAGGTAGAGTGCTTCCAATAGGAGGTCTTAAGGAAAAAATTCTAGCTGCGCACCGTGGTGGCGTAAAAGTTGTTCTTATTCCAAAGGAAAATGAAAAAGATTTGAACGATATACCAAAAGAAGTATTAAAAAGTGTAGAAATTATCTCGGTTAATCATATGGATGAAGTTATTCCACATTCAATCCTATCTGACCAACCAATACTTGAAGATTTGGTTGTACCAGATTTACCTGTAAAAGTTGATGTGCCAGAATCAGAGAAGCCGATTAACTTATCTTGACATTTACTACTCCCAATATAGTATAGAAATCTATTCGGGCGCTTAGCTCAGTGGGAGAGCGCTTCCCTTACAAGGAAGATGTCACAGGTTCAAATCCTGTAGCGCCTATTAGGGGTCGTAGTTCAGCTGGTTAGAACGCTGGCCTGTCACGCCAGAGGTCGCGGGTTCGAACCCCGTCGGCCCCGAGGGATTATGACAAAAAATCTCAATAAAAATGACTTAGATCTTCTTTCTTCTATAGGAATCAGTAGACCAGAAATTGATTCACAGGTCGAATTTATTAATTCCAACAAAAAAGAGAAAATATTCACTCTATCAAGACCCTGTCTGACAAACGACGGAATACTTTCATCTGATGAAATTAACAATATGGGTCCCATAGATGACATGGATATGGATAGTATTTCAAGATTTATACCTGCATCAGGATCTTCAACTAGGATGTTCGATTTTAATAATGTAAATGATACTTTCTTCAATGATATCAAATTTCTTCCTCTCTTCAGTCTTGTGAGTTCTTATTGCAAGATTAAAGATGTTGATTTAAGTCAGATACTTATCGAGAAAGACCTGGAGCAACTTAAAGATATTCTTCTGTCAGAGAAAAAAATGAACCTTGGAAATTTCCCTAAAGCTATGTTGCCATTTCATTTGTTAAACGACATTGTGGTTACACCGATGGAAGAAATTATCTTTTATTCATTAGGTGACATAATTAATTCTAGTTTGTTTTTTACAGTTCGAAAAGCCGACGAAGAAGCGATATTAAAAACATTAAAGAATTCTATCCTATTAAAAGATATCAATTTCGAGGATTTTGTGAAATTCTCTTACCAAGATTCATCTACTAATAGCTTATGCTTTGATACAAATAATGATATTGTTCGAAATGATAATGGAGATATTCATACTCATCCTTCTGGTCACGGCGCACTTTTAAGTAATCTTAATCAGGTTGGATCCGATTATGTTTTTATCAACAATATTGACAATATATCACCTAAAACGAGATTGTTAAGATACGAAATTTCGAAAATACTTTATAATGTTGCTGCTAATACAAAGAAAAAGTTTGATATGATTCTCAAAACCTTTATTGAGAGAAACTATGCTCTTTTGCGCCCTTCGATTGATTCAATTATAGGTTCAATGCCTGGAAAAATTAAGGAAGAAACAATTGAAAAAAAAGTGGACATTATAATTGACATGCTAAACAAGCCCATAAGGGTCTGTGGTGTGGTAAAAGATGAAGATTCCAAGGGCGGTAAACCGTTCTGGGTTTTTGATGGAAATTCGGAATCGGTGCAAATAGTTGAAGAATTTCAAGTAAATATGAAAGATAGAAATCAAAAAGCTATATGGAAATCTGGTGTGTATTTCAATCCAGTTGAAATGATTTGTTCACTTAAGGATTTCAGGGGAATCAAGTTTAATTTGTTTGAGTTTGCAGAGAATTCTCTTAAAATGAAAGTTGAAAAAAATATTTTTGGTAAAAAATCTACTTTTATTGAGAGACCTGGCTTATGGAATGGATGCATGCATTACTGGCATACAACTTTTGTCGAAATTCCCAAAGCTTGCTTTACACCAGTTAAAAATTTTGGAGATTTATTTTTACCCATTCATCGGACATAATTTAGTAATAATTGTGCTATCATTTCAATCTTTGGGAGAGGTGGGTGAGTGGCTGAAACCAGTGGATTGCTAATCCGCCGTACGGAGTAAATTCGTACCGGGGGTTCGAATCCCCCTCTCTCCGATTAGTACGCGCCTGTAGCTCAGTTGGATTAGAGTGCCAGATTACGGATCTGGAGGTCGAGGGTTCGAATCCTTCCAGGCGCGCAATTAAGAACACAGGAATGCGAGCAGGGAGAAGAAAAATGGGTTTGATTTACGATTCTATTGTTATTGGACTAGGGGCACATGGTAGCTCTGCGCTTTATCACTTATCTAAGACAGGAAAAAAAGTTCTAGGTATAGAAAACTTTTCTATTGGACACGATAAAGGTTCTTCCCATGGTGAATCACGTATGATTCGTTTTTCGTATTCAAATGGGGAGCATTACGTTCCTATGCTTTTAAGATCAAAAGAAATATGGAAAGAAATTGAAAATGAAAGCAAAGAATCTCTGTTGTTTCAAAAAGGAGCTTTATATGTAGGGTCGGAGCACCATCCTACATTAATTGATGCAAAAAAATCTGCTGATAAACATGATCTTGAATATGACATATTGTCTCCAACGGAAGTAAAAAAACTTTATCCTCAATTTGTTATCGACAAGAACTCTATAGGTTTTCTTGATAAAACTGCTGGATACCTTTTGTCAGAAGCATGTATTCGTTCATTCATTAATCTTGCAGATAGAAATGGTGCAGAAATAGTATTTAATACCCCTGTTGTTTCGATTAAGCCTATGAATAATAAAGTCATAGTTCGGACTAATAACCAACGCTATGAAGCTGAGAAAGTAATTTTAACTGTGGGGGCATATATAAATGAATTATTTCCTGACTTCTCGAACCATTTGGATTTATGGCGTTTGGTTGCTGGTTGGTTTAAGCCTGATAATCTGAGTTTTTATAGTCCAGAAAATTTTCCAAGTTTTGTCTTAATTGAAAAAGAACATTACTCTTATGGATTTCCCAGCATTGAGATTCCAGGAGTTAAGATTGGATTCAGTGTGAGCAAGGCTCAAAATTTAAATTCTACGAAAGAAATGAATAGAGAAATTGAAGATGATGATATAGCTTTATTGCGTTACTGGTTAGAGAAATATTTACCGGGTGCTAATGGAGATATTGTTAGAATCGGAACTTGTTTTGCAATGAGTACTCCTGATCGTAATTTTATAATCGGTCCTCATCCAGAACATCCAAATATCATACTCGGCCATGCCTGTTCGGGCCATGGTTTTAAAATGTCGTCCGTAATAGGAGAGATATTGGCAGATTTATCACAAGATAGAAAAATCAAATTTGATTTAAGTCCTCACGACCCAAGACGTTTTTTTTAAGTAATTTATTTCATTAAGTTTTTAATTATTACTTTTGAATTTTTAATAGATTTTTTATACCAATCCAATCATAACTGATTTTTGTCTTTTATGTATAAATCAACCCACTTTTCAGGACCTAAAGATATACCTTTAGATAAATCAATTTTATTATTATCTTGAAACACATGCACGTCTTGAATTCCTAAATTATCACAAGTTCTTAATACAGCACTTATATTATGTCTTTGGTAAATATCGTCTAATAGCACAATAATTCCCTTAACCGTGCTGGAAAGAACATGTTCAATCTTTTTCTTTCTATCTTCTGTTACGAACTTGGCCAAATCCTCTAATTTTAAATGTTTCATTGATTACTTTCTTATTAAAAATCCTAAGATATCATATTAAATTATAAATTTATGAAAAAGAATAAGGAAATTTTAGTTACCGGTGATAGACCCACAGGAAATTTACACTTAGGACATTATGTTGGAACACTAGAAAACAGATTGGCCTTACAAGACTCTTATGATTGCTTTTTTCTCATAGCAGATCTTCATATGCTTACTACTCATAGTGACAGAGTTAGTGAGCTAAGGGATAATATTGATGAATTAGTCATCGACTGGTTGTCTGTTGGTATGGATCCAAACAAATCTTGTTTTTATCTCCAATCTAAGATTCCTGAAATTACCGAATTAACAGTTCTTATTTCTATGTTGTGTTCAGTATCAAGAGTACAAAGAATACCTACTTTGAAGGAAAAGATATCAGATTTAAATCTTAATGAAAATTATTCTTTAGGTCTTCTCTCTTATCCGGTTTTGATGTCATCTGATATTTTAATTTTTAACGCATCTAAAGTTCCAGTAGGTGAGGATCAATTAAGTCACGTAGAGCTTGCACGTGAACTAGCAAGGAAATTTAATTCACAATACAAAGAAGTATTTAAAGAACCTGAACCATTGATAAGCAAGAACTCCCGGTTGGTCGGTATTGACGGACAGAGCAAAATGAGTAAATCATTGAATAATTGTATTTACTTGTCTGATTCTGAAATAGAAGTTAACAAAAAGGTTATGAAAATGTTTACTGATCCAAATAGGACTAGTGCGGATATTCCCGGAAGAGTTGAGGGAAATCCGGTATTCGTATATCACGATATTTTTAATTCTAACAAAGAAGAGTTGAAAGACTTCAAAGACAGGTATAGAAAAGGAAAGATTGGTGATGTTGAAATTAAAAAATCTTTGGCTAAAAATATTAATCAGTTTCTTGATCCTATTCGAGAAAGAAGGTCAAAAATTTTAAAGAACAAAGGAGAAATTTTAGATATAATCTTTGAAGGCTCTAAAAGAGCTAGAGAGATTACTAAAAATAATATTGAACTTATAAGAGAAGCCATGAATTTGTATACGTCGAGTTCTGATTATAAGTAAGGAGTTTTTGATGAGTTATTCAGATCCATTACCAATAGGAGTCATTCCGGATGATTTGGATTTTAAGCCAAAAACAATGAAAGCCTGGGTTATTCGAAAAGAGCGTCATGGTGAACCAATGAAATCTTTTCAAGAAGAGGTCATGCCCGTTCCTGAATGTGGACCTGGTGATGTTTTGGTATTAGTTGTTGCTACTGGAGTGAACTTCAACGGTGTCTGGGCTGGCCTAGGAGAACCCATTTCCGTTCTCGATGTCCACAAACAAGATCATCATATTGCAGGGAGTGATTGTTCCGGAATTGTTTGGGATGTTGGAACAAATGTTAGAAGTTGGAAAAAAGGAGACGAGGTGATTATACACTGCGGAGTGGAAAGCGAAGAGCCGCATTCGAATATGACTAAATCCAGCGGTGATTTTATTAGTTATGATCCGATGGTCGGTAAGCAAGCTCAGATATGGGGATACGAAACCCCAAATGGATGTTTTGCTCAATTTACAAGGGTTCAAGCGCAACAAGTTCTAAGAAAACCAAAAAATTTGGATTGGGCAGATGCTGCCTCTTATGCTCTATGCTATTTTACTGCATATAGAATGCTAGTTACCAAAGCGAAAGTGGAGCCAGGAGAAGTCGTTCTTGTTTGGGGAGCTGCTGGTGGTCTCGGAGTTTTTGCATTGCAAATCTGTAGAATGTTAGGAGCAAAAGCTATAGCGGTTGTTTCATCAGAAGACAAATTTCAAATCTGTAAGGATTTGGGTGCTGTTGGAGTTATAAACAGAAAAGATTTTCCAAATTTAGCGTACAAAAAGAATGAAACAGAAGAGCAAGTCAAACTCAGATTTCAAGATATGAAAAACTTCGGGAAAAAAATATGGGAGATTCTTGGAGAGAGAAAGAGCCCAAATGTCGTATTTGAACACCCAGGAGAATCAACTTTCCCAACTAGCGTATTTGTTACTGAGAAATTTGGACGAATCGTTATTTGTGCTGGAACTTCAGGGTATGATTGCATGTTCGATGTCCGATATTTATGGATGTTGCAAAAGCAAATTATAGGTTCGCATTTTGCTAATGCTCTGGAATGTATTAGGGCAAACGAACTTGTTCATCAAGGGCTCATAAAGCCTGTAGTATCTGAAATTTATCCATACGAAGAGATCCCTTTAGCGCATCAGATGATGTATGAGAATAAACATTCAGGAAAAATGGTTTGTATGGTTCAAGGGCAAAAAAAATAAATATCGGGGTATTGTACCCAAGATTTTAACAATTTTTACTGTCAAAAACTTCCTTTAAATTCTTTAGAATAAACTTAGGTTTAAATTTAACCTTTTTTAAGTCTTTAATGCGATTTTTCCCCGTCAGCACAAGGGCGGAATCTATTCTTGATAGTTTTGACCCATATATATCAGTTTGAATATTATCACCTATCATTAAAACTTTTGACCTTTTTAAATCTAAGAATTTGATCGCAATATCAAATATTGCTTTTGAAGGTTTTCCTAAGTTGATTGCATTTGCACCAGTAGCTTTTTCAATTGCTGCAACTATGGCACCTGTCCCAGGGATGAGATAACCATAATTAGATGGGAACGTATAATCTTTGCTAGTTGTGTAAAATGTTGCTCCATTTTGTATTGCGAGACAAGCATACATAAGATCCATATAATTAAAATCTTGACTACCGGCAACTAGAACTATTTGGGTAGATTTATAATCCTTTTCGGGGTCAAGAATTCTTATATTTTTATTGCTTTTTAAACCTCTCCTAACTTTCTTGCTTGTGAAAGCCAGAACTCCAGGTGTTTTCCTCGACGATTTGTTTGTTAATTGACGCAAGAAAACTGACAAGGGTGTGATAATCTGTTCCTTCGTGCAGGGTATGCCAAAATTTCTAAGTTTTTGCGAGTACTGTAATGCCGAGAGCCTACAATCATTAGTAACAAAGACATATTTTATTCCAAGTCGATTTATTCTTTCCACACATTTTTTTGAATGAGGAACTAATTGATTACCTAGATAAATAACACCATCGAGGTCAAGAATAAAACCGTTGTAGTTTTTTAATATGCTCATTAGCCCCAGATTTCTTCAGCTAGTTTTTTATCTTTAATTCTACTGGATTCTTTTTTTACTAATCTTATAGTCTTAGCTTCTGGTTCTTCGATTATTTGGATTTCAAGTAGATCCAAAACAAGCAAGGATGCCTTTTTGAAACCTCCGTATACATCAGTAGTTTCGCCAGATGCTTTCGCGGTTCTGTAATCAAGAAATAAGGCAATTGTAGCGAAATCCAGATTTATTGATGGATCTATATCTATTGACCAGTCGGAAAAATCTCCGACTAAATAGATTTTTGACCATTCAGCCAAAATGTCTTTATGATTTAAAAGAGGTTTTTTTGATGGAGTCTTTCTTTGTTTAGCTGTTGCTTCACTTCTTTTTCGCATAATCTAAATATTTAATTCTCCTGCGGCTATTATGTTCTTCTGACCAGAACTTTTGATTATTTTAACTGCTTCTTCAAAGGATTCACATCCATCAATTGTTGCAGCCTTGATAAGCATAGGCAGATTAACCCCTGATATTATTTCTACCGAACCTTTTTTAAAATAGGCTAAACTTATGTTTGACGGTGTCCCACCGAACATATCAGTAAAAATAAGAGTATTCTCACCTTCAATTAGAAAATTTGATATTCTATTTGAATAGGTATCAAAATCTCTGGAATCCTTATCGATACTGACGGTAAATATCTTTCTGATAATTTTTTTACCCAAAATAAATTCTACTGATAATTTTAATTCCTCAGAAAGTAAACCGTGAGTAATGATTAATATATTAAACATTTCTAGAGTTTAATGTATTAACTATTCTTTATAAAGTTATCTTTCGCAAATTAGTTTTTTGACTGCAACTTCAATCAATGTGGACAGGCTCCTTCCTGGACTGACTGGAATTTTTATACTCGGAACTTTAATATTTAGAATCTCCATAAAGATTGTATCGTATCCTAGTCTTTCGTAATTATGATTTTCTTTAAAGCTAATTAATTCTATAACTAGGTCTATTGTTGATTCATCTTGCATAGAATTGTAACCAAATATTTCTTTGACATTGATGATTCCAATACCTCTAATTTCTATTAATTCTTTAGTTTGCTCTGGAGCCTTACCAACAAGAGAACCTTGAATATTTTGGATTATCACCATATCATCAGATACGAGACGAGCTCCCTTGTTTAAAAGTTCGATTACGCACTCACTTTTTCCAATACCACTTTTACCAGTTAGCAGTATTCCTACATTGTATAAATTTATCAAAACGCCGTGCTGACTTAAGAAATTTGCATTGTTTTTTTGGTCACTCATTAGATTTAATTAATTCACATATTTCATGTTTATTTCCGTTGTTAAGAATTTCGTTTACTAAATTCTTTTTTCCGAATATATTTGCAACTGATTTTAAAATTTCTAAATGAAAATTTCCAGAATGTTCAGGTTGTAAAATTAAAATAAATATTCTGCTTTTAAGTTGATCAATCGAACCAAAATCTATACCTTCGTTGCAGATGCCAATACAAGCATAAGTTTTTGATATGCCTGGTATTCTTGCATGTGGTATTGCAACACTATTATCTAAGGCAGTACTACAAAGCTTTTCTCTATCCAGGATTAATTGACCAATTGTTGAATTTTTTAAAGAGGTATCCGTAAGACAAAGATTGGCAACAAGAGATAGTAATAATGCTTCTTTATTATTATTGTTTAAGTCGAAGAATATTAGATTTGGATTAATCAAGTCTGATAGTTTCACTTTTTATTCCTTTTAAATGATGAGGGTATTTTAAGTATATTTCTGTACTTTGCAATAGTTCTTCTTGCTATATTAATTCCCTTTTTACATAAAATACCTTTCACTTCTTCATCGGAGAAAGGAATTGTTTTATTTTCCATATTGATTATTTCATTAATGATATCCTTTACAGCCACAGATGAAGTATCATCTTTGCTATCAACTTTATTACTAAAAAAAGTTTTCATATTAATCATTCCTCTGGGTGTACTTACAAACTTGTTACTGGTAATTCTGCTTATTGTTGATTCATGACAACCAACGATTGATGCAATATCTGCTAATTTTAATGGCTTCAGAAACCTTTCTCCTTTGATTATATAATCGTGTTGTATATCAATAATGGTTTTTAAAACTTTCTTATATATCTCTTCTCTTTCCAAGATTGTTTTGATCAATATTTTCCCATTATTGATTTTAGATTTTATATAATTAATTACTTCGGTATCGATTTCTTTTTTGTGGATAATCATGTCTTCATAATAAGAAGATGTCCTGATTTTTCTAAAATTTTTGTTTAATTGGAATACAAGCTTATTATTATTTTCGTAAATATAAGCCTCGGGTTCGTTGTAAAGTCGCTCATTGTTAATTTTTATGAAAGCTCTTGCTGGTTTTGGCTCAAGTTCTGCAATAGTATCTAAACAATCTTTAATTAAGTCAGTATCGATATTCATATCCTTAGCTATGATGTCAAATTTTTTATTAGCTAAATTTTGGAAGTGATTATTTATGATATTTGAATAAATAGACAAATTCTTATTGTTGGATAATTCAAGTTGAAGAATTAAAGATTCTTTTACTGATCTAGTAAAAATTCCTGAAGGGTCAAAGTTTCTTTGTCCTTTTAATATGAGTTCTTCAATTTGTATACCTCCTATATTGATACCGACTTCTTCCTTAATGATTTCCACGATTTCATTGTTCGTATATTTCAAAAACCCATCTTCATCTAATAGGTGGATGAGAGAGTATAGGAGTTTTTTGTCATATCCATCTATTTCTAAGAGATTTAATTGTCTTGATAGATAATCAACAAGATTTGCACTTTTATCTTCAAGCATATTTTCATTAAATTCACCTTTTCCAATTTCGTATAACCTAATCCCCGAACTATCTAAGCCTTGATTATCTATAGAATTTCCGATAGTTTCTTCTTCTACGCATGGGTTTTCAATAAGCTCTTTTTCTACAATTTCATTGATTTCATTTAGATTAAGATTGATGATTTTTATGAAGAGCTTTGATCCTGGACTTAGGACATTTTTCTGCATCTGATTAATTTTCTGATTCAATTTGATTCTTCTCATTTGATTACCCAGCAATATTTAGTTTAGAATGTTTTTGTGTCATTTACCAAACTACTTATTTTAATCGGGGTTTTTCTAATCGTTTTTGGATTGACCTATGAGTTTATTGCAGCATTCTTCTCTAAAAAAATCCCATTGGATATAAAGATAGAAAAAGAAAATATGACAATATTTATACCTATTGGTACCTCTATCATTATAAGTATTGTTTTGTCACTGATTTTATACTTATTTAATAGATCCTAGCTTCTTCTCGAAATCTTCTAATTTATCTGAGTGTGCAAGAGTTAAATCTATATCATCCAGACCCTCTAAAAGGCATTTCTTTCTAAATTGATCAATTTTAAATTTATAATAAAAATCTTTATTATCAGTGATTAAGTTCTCTTTTAAATCTACTCGTAATTCTAGGTCATCCCTTTCTATAGCTATGACAAATAAGTGTTCCAAATTTTCACCGTCTAATATAATTGGTAATATTCCGTTTTTAAAGCAATTGTTGTAAAAGATATCAGCGAATGATGTAGAAATTATAATTTTAAATCCATAATCTTTGAGTGCCCAAGGGGCATGTTCTCTTGAGCTACCACATCCAAAATTATCCCTAGCCAATAGAATCTCTGAACCAGCAAATTTTTCTTGATTAAGAACAAAATCTGGATTCTTGGTACCGTCGTCTTTTAATCTCCAGTCAAAAAATAAGAATTCTCCAAAACCGGTCTTTTCAATTTTTTTTAGAAACTGTTTAGGGATTATTTGGTCGGTGTCAACATTTGAATAATCGAGAGGGGTAGGGACACTTGCAATGTTTTTAAATTTCTCCATTTCTAATACTCTCCAAAATCTATATTGTAAGATCTTATGTCAACAAATCTTCCATTAATTGCCGCAGCTGCGGCCATTATAGGGCTAACCAGATGGGTTCTTCCACCTTTTCCTTGCCTTCCTTCGAAATTTCTATTAGAAGTGCTAGCACATCTTTCCCCAGGAGACAATTGATCGGGGTTCATCCCCAAGCACATACTACAACCTGAATCTCTCCAATCGAAACCAGCTTCTTTAAATATCTTGTCTAGTCCAAGTTTTTCTGCTTGATACTTTACAAGTTGAGATCCAGGTACCACGATGGCGTTAATATTTGAAGATACTTTGTTACCTTTAATTACCTTGCTAGCAGCAACCAAATCCTCAACTCTTGAATTGGTACAAGAACCTATGAAAACTGTGTCTAATTTTATATCTTCAATCTTTGTATCTGGTTTAAGTCCCATGTATTCGAGTGCATTCTCAATCGATTTTCTTTTTACGGGATCTTCTTCGTTCTTTGGATTAGGTACTGAGCCATTGACTCCAGTTACCATACCGGGGCTGGTACCCCAACTAACCTGAGGAGACATTTTTACAGAATCTATAGTAATCGATTTATCAAAGCTTGCGCCATCATCAGTCGCTAAAGTAGACCAGTAATTAAATAATTCTTCTTTGTTCTTTAGGTCTTTGATTCTAGGCTTATCTTTTAAGTAGTCAAGAGTTACATGATCAGGACTAATCATCCCAGCTCTTGCCCCTGCTTCAATGGACATGTTGCATATTGTCATTCTTTGTTCCATTGACAATGATGAGATTGTATCTCCCCTGTATTCAATAACTGTTCCGGTGGCACCCGCAGTACCTATTTCTCCTATAATGCTGAGTATAATATCTTTTGCAGTTACGCCTTTTGGTCTTTTGCCCTCTACCCTAATCTCGAAAGTTCTAGGTTTGTTTTGCCATAGGCATTGAGTTGCTAGTACGTGCTCTACTTCACTTGTTCCAATCCCAAATGCAAGAGCGCCAAAGGCACCATGGGTTGATGTATGGCTATCTCCACATACGATAGTCATCCCGGGCCTAGTTAGACCTTGCTCTGGACCAATAACATGAACAATACCTTGATAAGGACTTGATAAGTCAAATAGTTCTATATCGAACTGTGAGCAATTGTCTCTGAGAGTTTGTATCTGTCGAGCTGAGATTTTATCGTCAATCTTATTTCTATTGATCGTAGGAACATTATGATCCATTGTCGCAAAAGTTAAATCCTTTCTTCTTACTTTTCTATTATGCTCACGAAGACCTTGAAATGCTTGAGGAGAAGTTACTTCGTGAATTAGATGAAGATCTATATATAGAAGAGTAGGCCTCCTTTTTTCTTTATGTACGACATGACAATCCCAGATTTTTTCAAATAGTGTTTTAGGTTTCATCTGAAGATATTATAATACACAATCAAGTCGTTGGCTGGAAAGTAGATAATTTTGCAAATTTAGCATCTTTACCCAAAAACTCTTCTATTCTTAAGAGTTGATTGTATTTTACAGTCCTGTCAGTCCTTGAGCATGATCCAGTCTTTATCTGACCTGAACATGTGGCAACAGCAAGATCAGATATGGTGGTGTCTTCGGTTTCCCCAGATCTGTGAGATATGATATACGAGTAGTTATTTTCACTCGCTAGATTAATTGTTCTTAGGGTCTCGGATATTGTTCCAATCTGATTAATCTTTACCAAGATGCTGTTGGCAGCACTTTTATTTATTCCTTCAATCAATCGCTTCTCGTTTGTTACAAATAAGTCATCTCCAACTATCTGAATTTTGTCTCCTAGAGAGCTCGTTAAATCTGACCAACCAGACCAATCATCTTCGTCTAAAGGGTCTTCTATAGAAATTATCGGGTATTTTTCTGTGATTTTCTTATAGTAGTTAATTATTTGGTTTGAATCAAAGAGGTTCCCATCAATTTTATATATTTTATCTTTATATATTTCTGATGCAGCAATATCTAATGCGAGGAATATTTCTTCCCCAAGCTTATAACCTGCTTTTTTAATTGCTTCAGATATAAACCCCAAGGCTTGTTCGTTTGATTCTAGATTTGGAGCAAATCCCCCTTCATCACCTACCGCGGTAGAATAACCATTATTCTGAAGAATTTTTTTTAAATTAACAAATGTTTCAACCCCAGCTCTAAGAGAATCAGAAAAAGTTTCGAAACCAGCAGGAACAATCATAAATTCTTGAATATCTAATCCATTGTTAGCATGCGCTCCACCATTAATTATGTTCATTAATGGGGTCGGTAGAATAAGCGGGCCACTTGGATTTAAAAATTCATAAATTTCTTTATTTTGGTTTGAAGATAGACATTTCATGAATGCGATAGAGCATCCAAGAATAGCGTTAGCACCTATTTTGGATTTATTATCTGTTCCATCTAATTCTATAAGAAAAGAGTCAAAATCATCTAATTTTTCAAAGCTTTTACTTTCGGTCTTAGATGAAATTATAGAATTAATATTTTCTACAGCTTTAAATACACTCTTTCCATCAAATTTGGTCGAATCGTTATCTCTAAGTTCTACAGACTCATGAGACCCGGTTGAAGCACCAGAAGGAACAGAGGATCTACAAACTCTCCCATTATCTACACTCATATCCACTTCTACTGTAGGTGTTCCACGGGAATCAAGAATTTGTCTTGCTTTTAGACTAGTTATTTTAGACATATCAGTCAGGTATTGAATTCTATATCAGTAATTTTTTTTTTCAATCAAAGTATCAAAAAATTTTGAATTTGTGATTGTTTAGGATACTGTATTTCTAATTATGAATCCCAGAATTCCAAATTCGTTGAGATTCCTATCAATGGATGCTGTACAAAAGGCAAATTCAGGACATCCGGGTATGCCGATGGGTATGGCTGATGTCGCTACTATTCTATTTACTGAATTTCTCAAATTTGATCCAAAAGATTCAAATTGGCCTGATAGAGATAGATTTGTTCTTTCAAATGGGCATGGTTCTATGCTTCTCTATTCATTACTTTACTTACTAGGCTATCCTGAACCGTCATTAAGTGATATCAAAAGATTTCGTCAATTAAATTCTAAAACTCCCGGTCATCCAGAGTATAAATTGACTACTGGGGTAGAAACAACGACAGGACCATTAGCTCAAGGTTTGGGAAACGCTGTTGGAATGGCTCTGGCGGAAAGAATACAAAATAAACGTTTTGGCGATGAGATAGTAAATCATAACACTTATGCTTTTGCGGGTGACGGATGTCTTATGGAGGGACTAAGTCATGAGGTCTTAAGTTTCGCTGGACACATGAAACTAAACAAATTAATTGTTTTTTTTGACGATAATAAAATTTCTATTGATGGGCCAACAAGCCTATCCGTATCTGATGATATCGAAAGGCGAATTTTATCTTATGGATGGGAATACATAAAAGTAGATGGTCACAATCATAATGGAATAAGAAAAGCGATTACTAAAGCTAGAAAATCAAAAAAGCCTTCAATGATTGCGTGTAGAACAAAAATAGGCTTTGGCTCACCCAACAAAGAGGGCTCTGAAAAGTGTCATGGTGCAGCATTAGGGGATGATGAAGTGAGAAATACTAGATTAAATCTAAATTGGAACTACAAACCCTTTGAAGTACCTCGTGATGTATTAAATTTTTGGAGAAAATCTGGTAAAAGATCTCATAAATTAAAACTTCGATGGGAATCGAAATTAAAGAGTAATATACTTAAAAAAGAATTTAAAAGATCTTTACGAAACCTGTACACACGGTCTTTCATCAGTAATATTTACAAGGAATTTAACAACAAAAATAATAAAATTGAAAAGATATCAACCAGAAAATCTAGTGAAAAAGTATTAGAAGTCTTAATTCCAAAAATACCAGAACTGATCGGTGGCTCTGCGGATTTAACTCTATCGAATAATACAAAAATTAAATCGATGTCCCAAATTACATCAAAAAATTATAGTGGCAATTATATTCACTACGGGGTAAGAGAGCATGGAATGGCATCTATAATGAATGGTCTTTCTGTACACAAAGGTGTGATACCCTATGGAGGGACTTTTTTAATTTTTTCTGATTATTGTAGACCGTCAATAAGGCTGTCGGCTATGATGAAATTAAAAGTCATTTATATTATGACTCATGATTCTATTGGACTCGGAGAAGATGGCACAACACACCAGCCCGTTGAACATCTATTGACTCTAAGGGCTATTCCCAATCTTTATGTTTACAGGCCATGTGATCTTCATGAAACACTTGATTGCTGGATTGATGCTTTAACATCGGAACAAACTTCTATTATTGCGTTGTCAAGGCAAGACCTTCAAGTTTTAACCAAACCTTCACTGATAAAGGATAAGAATATGTCAGGAGATTCCGCTAGAATAATCTTTGGATCCAGGGTCAACAAAGACATAACAATTATTGCATCAGGTTCCGAAGTTGAAATTGCGGTTTCCGCTGCTACTGAGATGTTAAAAAAGAAAGTAAGAGCCACAGTAGTTTCTATGCCATGTGTTGAAAAGTTCTTAGAGGAACCGGCGTCGTTTAAGAACAAAATCCTAGGTAGTGGTCTTTTGATTATTGTTGAAGCAGGATTATCATTAGGCTGGAGGACTTTTTTTGATGATCTATCTAACGTTGTTTCCGTCGAAAGTTTCGGATCCAGTGCACCGAAAGATCAATTGTATAATCATTTCAATATTACCAAGGAGAACATTATTTCTAAAGCATACAAGCTAATCGGAAGATAATATTCTTGACATTAAATCAATACTAATTCAAAATTTGTTTTTTATTAGAAATCAGATGACAGGTATATACGTAGGAAATAATGAGAGTCTAGAAAATGCTCTTAGAAGGTTTAAACGCCAGGTGGAGAAAGGCGGTATTCTATCTGATGCTAAAAAGAAAGAGTATTTTGAAAAACCAAGTGAAACTAAAAAAAAGAAACTCTTCGCTGCCAAAAAGAGACTGAAAAAGAAAGTTAGAAAACCCAGATAAATTTTATACATGCCACCCAATGAGCAATATAGCGATATCGAAGATTTTTTAAGCGGAACTTCGATAATAGAGTATATTGAAAGAAGCTGGGCCCCTCTCAAAAAATCGGGCTCGAATTTCTTAACACGTTGCCCTTTTCATGACGATAAAAATCCTTCAATGTCGGTTAATGAGGAAAAAGGTTTGTATCATTGTTTTTCATGTAAGGCGGGGGGCAACCTCGTTACGTTTGTAAAAGAGTTTAAGAATTTCAATTCTTCTGAAGCTATAAAAGAAATATCTGACTTTTTTGGTATAAGATTGACAAATATCAATATTGATTTTCAAGAAGATGCAAGCCATAAAAAAGAGCTATACGATACGAACAACCTCGTTTCGAATCTTTTTAGCAAATATCTTTTAGAGAGCAAAAATAGGGCTAAACCATTAGATTATCTAGAAGAAAGAGGATTTGATGAAAAAGATATCGTCGAATACAATTTGGGATTCGCTCCAAAAAAATGGGATTTTGTCTCTTCTTTTTTTGAGAAAAAGAAGATTGAATTAAACTGTGCAAATGAACTAGGATTAATCATCAAAAAAGAAAATGAAAATCAATACTATGATTTTTTTAGAAATAGAATTATCTTTCCCATTAAGAATCGCCAGGGATTAATTTTAGGTTTTGCAGGAAGAACAATTGATGACGATAATCCCAAGTATCTTAATTCAAAAGAGTCAGAAATATTTTCAAAACGAAGAGCTTTGTATGGGATTGATAGATTTAGCAATTTAAAGAGAGGACAATCTAAATATATTTTTATTGTAGAAGGATATACTGATGTGTTAATGATGAACAAGAATGGGATATTTAACGTAATCGCCACTATGGGTACATCTCTAACGATTGAACACTCAAATGAGATTAAGAAGTACACCGATAAAGTAATTATGTGCTACGACTCCGATGAAGCTGGAATAAATGCCTCTTTTAAAAATATAGAATCTCTGTATCAATTAGGTATAGAAGTATATGTTTTGAGATTGCCTGATGCTCATGACCCTTGTTCCTTTATAGAACAATATGGCAAGGAAGATTTTGTTGATAAAGCAAAAAAATCCATATTAATTATTGATGAATATATAGAATATTTAAAAGATGAATATATTGAAAAAAATATTTCAATAAATGAATTGACTAGCAATTTTGTATCTAAAATAAAATATATCAAAGATAGAATTCAGTCGGATATCTTTATTAATAAGTTTATTTCATCATTTGGTATATCGAAAAAAGAATTTGAAATAGTGTTCAACAAAGAAGTGGGACGAGAGAACTCTATGGATAATAGTAAAAAAGTTTCTAATCTGACACCCGAAGAAATGATTCTTAAAATTCTTATCGAGAGGAGAAATTTGAGAAATAGAGAAATCATGAAAAATTTTAAATTAATGCCAATGTCTACAATTTGCAAAGAGATAATTTCATTTTTAGAGGACAATATAGAGTTTGAAGCGTCTCAGATTATTAATGGGATAGAACAAGAAGAAAATAGGAACTATGTATCAGGACTAATTTTCAATTCTTTTCAGACCTCAAGTGACGATCAAATCAACATACAATTCATCAATGATTGCCTAAAAAAAGGTCAAATTGACTTAATTAAAGATAAGAAAAGGAGAATTAATCTTCAACTCAGTCGAAATGATGTAATAGATGAGAATGAAGAAAAAAAACTGCTTCAAGAGCTTAAAATTCTCTTGGACGAAGAGAAAAAACTGAAAAAATAAGTTATCATATTTTTTTTGTGATGTAAGGTTTGTATTCTACTTTTTTTGATACGGGGTTTTAATGCAAGAAGTAAGACAACAGTTAGATAGGGATACATTGTTGATAGCTGTCGATTTCCTTCCTAAGTTCACGTTAGAAATTCTTCCCAAAATTAAATTTCATAGAAAGTTAAGAAGACAAATAAAACTAATATTACCTGAAAATTCAATTGAAACTCATTCTGATCCAGTAAAAAGTTACCTTAATAGGATAGCTTTACATTCTCTATTAAATAAGTCCGAAGAAACAAATGTGGCCTCTAAGTTGAATGCATCTAAAAATATTATATGTGATTTAATGATATCTGACATTCAACTTCTTTCTCTATTGTCGCGGAATTCTCTCTATGCAAATATTGAAACTGATTCTATTGATTTTGAATATAGAGACGAAGAAGAGGATACCAAAAAAGTTGGTGAATATACAAACCGTAGAGCCAGCAATATTTCTCATATGATTGATGGTATTTTAAAAAAAAATAAAATTACAAAATTAGAAAAAAGAACACTGAGGGAAGAACTCATGCAAATTGAATTGTCGTCTGATATTTTAAAAAAAATATATTCTTTCATAAGGGATAACAATTTTAATGGTGTATTAATTAATGATTTTCATAAAGCTAAATTCAATTATCTAACTTCAAAGAAAAAATTAGTGGAATCAAATTTAAGATTGGTTGTTAGTATCGCTAGAAGATACATAAATAAAGGACTTCCTTTTTTGGATTTAATCCAAGAAGGGAATATCGGTTTAATTAGAGCTGTTGAGAAATTCGAACATGAAAGAGGATATAAATTCTCAACGTATGCGACTTGGTGGATACGACAAGCTATCACAAGAGCTTTAGCTGACCAAGCAAGAATAATTCGAATACCCGTTCATATGACTGAACAAATTAATAGAATATTCTCAGTTTCAAGAATATTGGTTCAAAAACTAGGTAGAGAACCTACTTCTGAAGAATTATCTAAAGAATCTAATTTTGATCTTGAAAAAGTCGAAAAAATATTGAGAGTAACTAAAGATCCTATCGCACTTGATGCTCCTCTTAACGAAGATGATGGCTCGCAAACTTTGCTGGATTCGATTAGTGATTCTAATCCATCACAATATGACTATTTTGAAAGGAATGAATTAAAGACAATTATCAACAATTCTCTTCTATCAGTTCTCAACGAGAGAGAAAAAGATGTTATTAAAAAAAGATTTGGTATAGATGAAGATCAAGTTTTCACCCTCGAAGAGATAGGAAGCATATTCAAGGTTACTAGGGAGCGAATAAGACAGATTGAATTAAAAGCACTAAAAAAACTTAAAAAGATGAGAAAATCTCCAGTATTAAATTATTTAGAATAGTCATTAGTTGACAAGAATTTTTTTTTGTTTAAGATTTTATTCTTTAGGCGGCCATACTGGAGGGGGTACACCCGGATCCATTCCGAACCCGGCAGTTAAGTCCTCAGAGGCCGATGATACTGAGACCAGTCGGTTTTGGGAAAGTAGGTAGCTGCCTAATTAATTTATCTCATGTCCGACAAGTTTAGAATTGGTGTTTTTTCCTCTGGTAACGGTTCAAATTTTGAGGCAATCGTTAAAGCTGATATTCCAAATGTGGAAGTTTCTTTTCTATTATGTAATATCGAAGATGCATATGCATTGGAAAGAGCAAAAAATTTTTCAATAGATTCAATCCTTCTTCCGCATAAAAATTTCGAATCGCGAAAGGATTTTGAAAAAGAAATAATCTCAAGAATTCAAGATTACGATGTTGATTTAATTATTTTGGCTGGTTTCAAGAGAATTCTTTCTCCTTTCTTTATTAACTATTTTGAAAAAAAAATCATTAATCTACATCCTTCATTGTTGCCATCTTTTCCCGGACTACGTGCCCCTCAACAGGCACTAGAATATGGAGTTAAATTCACGGGATGTACGGTTCATTTTGTTGACGATGGAGTTGATACGGGTCCAATAATTTTGCAAGGGCTGGTAGAAATATTAGATTCTGATGACGAAGAAAGCTTAATGAAGAAAATTCATGAAAAAGAACATGAGATACTTCCGGTGGCTATTGAACTTGTATCCGAAGGAAAAGTTAAAACAACAGAAGGGAGAAGAGTATTTATCGATAATTAAAGTTCTTTGCCGATTGCTTTTGCAATAATTCTAGCTTTGCCAACCATAGCTTGAAATTTCTTAGGTTTCAAAGACTGGCCCCCATCACTTAAAGCAACTTCAGGCTTATTGTGAACTTCGATAGCTAATCCATCAGCTCCCGCTGCTATTGCGGCATAAGCAATAGGAGATACATATTGCCAATATCCTGTCCCATGTGCCGGATCTGCGATAACGGGTAAATGGGTTCTTTCCTTCAGAACGGGAATGGCGTTTATGTCAAAAGTATTTCTAGTTGCAGTTTCGAAAGTTCTGATACCTCTTTCGCAAAGTGCTACACTCATATTTCCTTCTGCTAAAAGATACTCAGCACATAACAAAAATTCATATATTGAAGTAGACATACCTCTTTTTAGCAATACCGGCTTTTTCGTTTTTCCAACGGCCTTTAAAAGAGCATAATTTTGACAATTTCTAGCTCCAATTTGAATCATATCTGCGTACTCGCTAATAATATCGAGATTCTTTAAATCTAAAACTTCAGTAACTATAGGAAGGTCGACTAAATCACCAGCTTTCCTGAGCAATTTTAATCCTTCCACACCCATTCCCTGAAATGTGTAAGGGGAAGTTCGAGGCTTAAAAGCACCACCTCTAAGTATTGTTGCTCCACTAGCTTTTACTGTTTTCGCAATTTCAATAATTTGTTCTTCTGATTCAACTGAACATGGACCAGCTATTAAAGTAAGTTTGTCTCCACCAACTATTGTATTACCAACGGGAAAAGAGGAATCATCATGTTTAAATTCTCGACTACCAAGTTTATGAGCTTGCAATATAGGAACAACAGCTTCAACTCCTGGCAGCTGACCTATTAAGTTCATATGTTGTTGCTTTTCTTTCTGATCCCCTACTGCACCAATTATTGTCTTCGATTCACCTTTTACAACTTCAGCACTGTACCCATATTCTTTTACTGCTTCAACAATCTCATATAGCTCATCATCTGTCGCAGTTCCTTTTAAGACAATTATCATACGATCCTCCGATGTGTAGTAATATTTTATTGAAAATAAAGTCTATATCAAATAAATTGAAAAAAAAAACTTATTTATTATGATTTTAAAATGATTACTTCATATCTGAGATGGTTAATTATCGCCCTTCTGACAATTGTGCTTGGAATCCCCACCATTATGATTGCTTTCATTTCTCCCAAAATTGCTAATATGACAACAATTAAAATTTGGGGGAAATTAATTATCTTTATTTGCCACGTGAGGCTTACCATAAAAGGATTGGAAAACATTAAGGACGAACCTACTATTGTAATGTTTAATCACAAAAGCTTATTTGATATATTTTGTTTATGTTCTTTGATGCGGTATGACTGGAGGGCGATGATGAAAAAACAATTAATCAAAATTCCCATTTTTGGACAAGTTGTAATAATCATGGGTCATTATTTTGTCGCAAGGGATGGTTCGTTTGAGGATCGAAGAGAAGTAGTAAAAATAATTAAAAAAATAAAAAATGGAAAAATAGTTTTTATAGCCCCAGAAGGAACTAGAAATCCCAATGCTGGCTTGATAGATTTTAAAAATGGTGGTTTTTATATCGCAATAAAAACCGAGATAAATATTGTTCCCATGATAATTAAAGGCGCAGGGGACATAGTTGAAAAGAATTCAATGCTAATTAAACCTGGTCCGATTGACATAAATATACTTCCAAAAATTGATGTAAAAAATTATGGTACAGATAAAGATTCAATTGAAAAACTGAAGAACGATATACATGAAATTTTTTTGAGGAATATGTAGATTACTTTTTCTGTAGTTTAAGACTATAAATTTTTTTATTTTCTTTTAAAAACAACTTTTGGAATTTTGTATTCGGTAATGTTTTATCGAATAAACTTTTCTTCGTGCTTGTAGCGAATCTGGTTTTAGTTATTTCCTTTTTTATTATTTTCATATATTTTTTATCATCTGTCTTTATATACAAAAAACCTCTTCTTTTTATTATTTCATGCAGATTCATTAAGAAATTACTATTGATTAATCTATTCTTTTCATGTTTATCTTTAGGCCATGGGTCAGGATTATTGATAAAGACTTTATTTAAAGAATTCTTGGGAATTATTTCTTTAATTAATAAATTAGCATCACAAAATATGAATTTTAGGTTTTTTAATTTATTCAGCTCAGCTTTTTTCAGAGATTTGACAATTCTTCCATATTTGATCTCCAGGCCAATAAAATATTTACTTGGATTATTCAATGCTAGTTCTGTTAATAGCTCCCCATCTCCACAGCCTACATCCAGAGAAGTATTCTTATCTTTTGTAAAATTTTTGAGGCTTGATGCTAAAGATATATCAATTAGATATTTTGGATACTTATTTATTCTTAAATTCATTAAGAACTTCTCTAATTGCAGAGATTATGATTTTTTCCGGTATCTCAGTTACATAAAGGCCATCTTTTTGTTTTATTAATCCAATCTTATTTGGTAGAGCAAATGCAATTTTATTTGACTTATTTTTTTTGTCTAATTTCATATAATTAATTAATTTTTTAATATCAAATTTAGTAGATTTCAAATTTAGAAGATCAAACTTCTGAAGAATATTTTTAATTCTTAGATATTCATTTTCTGATAATTGTTCTATTAAGTATGAAATTTTTGATTCTATTAGCATGCCTAGGCCAATACAGTCTCCATGTAATCTTTTATATAAGAAATGTTTTTCAAGAGCATGACCTATCGTGTGTCCAAAATTGAGTACCACTCTTTTATTGCTTTCTTTAAAATCTTCTTCTACGATTGTAACTTTTATTTTGATACAGTCTGCAATTATCGCATTTATAATGATTGTGGAGTTGTTTAAAAAATCCTTATCAATTCTTTCAACTAATGTAAACAATGATTTATCATCGATTATTCCATATTTAATAATTTCTGCTAGACCCTGTCTTATTTCTTTTCGTGGTAAAGTTCTTAAAAATTTTTTATTTATTATTATCTCTTTCGGATTATAAAACGTTCCGATTAAGTTTTTCCCAAATTCATTATTTATTCCTGTTTTGCCCCCGATTGAGCTATCTACAATGGAAACCAAAGAAGTTGGTACGTGAATCAAATCTATTCCCCTCATAAATGTCGAAGCAACAAAGCCTCCTATGTCACCTACAACTCCACCCCCAACAGCTACAAGCAAGCTCTTTCTATTAAATTTATTTTTAAATAAAAATTTTTCTATATTTGTCTTTGTTTCACGTGATTTGCTTTTTTCACCAGGTTTTATTTTTATAATCAATATATTGTTATCTTTAAAAATATTATTATATAGTCGGTAGATATTAGTATCGGTTAGTATTGCGATTTTCTCGTATTTCTTTTTGTTTCTCCTTATGAAATTATTAAAATTTTCGGAAAATTTTATTTGATAAGAACTCTTTTGTTGTCTATGAAAGACCTTGGTTACCATTAGTATTTAATTATTGAAGTTACTTCCTCGCAATTAATTTTTTCTCTTCCTTTTAATGAAAGCAGTTCAATTACAAATGATATACAGCTTATTTGACAATTAAAATTTTTTACTAAATCTTCTATAGCTGATATAGTCCCTCCTGTTGCCAATAAATCATCTATTATTGCAATCTTGGAACCATATTCCAATGAATCTGTATGAATTTGAAAAGTATCGGTGCCATACTCTAGTTCGTACTCAATTTGAAAGGTTGTATGGGGTAATTTCCCTTTTTTTCTAACCAAAACAAGATTTTTGTTAATTTTATAGCATACTGCCGATGCAAAAATAAAGCCCCTTGATTCTGGAGCGACAATAGAGGTTACATCCTTGGGTATAATGGCAGATAATTGATTTACTACGTAACTAAAAGCTTTGTGATTCTTCAGAAGAGGGGTGATATCCCTATAAAGGACACCCTCCTTGGGAAAGTTAGGCACATCTCTGATGTATTTTTTTATATCCATTTATAGGTAAAATATATAATTAAAATTACTATAAGAGCAATAGATAAATATAAAACTTCTTTGCTTTTCAAAATCGATTCGAATTTTTCACCAAATATCTTTGCTAAATATGCTACTAAACCAAATCTAAGCGATCTACCAATTATTGCTCCAATGAGAAAAGGTAGAAATTCGGCATTTAATATCCCTGCTGCAATACAAAATATTTTAAACGGCAAAGGAGTGAAACCTGATGTCAACATTAACAAGAAAGTGTCTTCATCGATTCTATCTTTAATTAATTCTATTTTGTCTATATTATTGGAAATAAAGCTGATATTGTTTTCTACTGCATATCTCACTATTTCGTCTCCAAGAAAGTAACCTATACAACCTCCAACGATAGAAAAAAAGAGACAAATTAAAACCATCCTTAGAATTTGCCTATAGGTTTTTTTTATGCATAAGAAACCAAGAAATGGATCGGGTGGAATAGGAAAAAAAATTGCTTCAGTAAAAGAAACAATTGACATAATTACTATTCCTTTTAGCCTGCCCCTGAACTTTAAACTAGTTCTCAATAATTTATCAATCATATTTTCAATTTAAGATCTGAATATTTTGTGTAATCTACGATTAACGGAGTGATTGAGATGTACCCATGTCTGACGGCATATACATCTGTCCCTTTTTTTGCTTTGTAGCTTAAATCTTTACCACCGATCCAAAAATATTCATTTCCCCTAGGATCTCTTTTTGAGATTATCTTTTGACCATAAGCTCTCGAACCTTGTTTGGTGAATCTGATACCTTTTATGGCATTTGTTGGTAGATTTGGATAATTAATATTGAAAAAAAATGATTTAATTTTTTTCTTTAGAATTCTTGAAAGAATACTTTTAAATGTCAAAGTACATTCTGAATATTTTGGATTCTTTTTATTGACAATTGATAGTGCTATTGAATTTACTCCATGAAGAAATCCTTCTCTAGCTGCTCCCACAGTACCGGAGTAATTTATATCGTCCCCCATATTTGCTCCATTATTAATACCCGATACTACTAAATCAAATTTTTTCTTGCCTATCTTGCTATTGATCGCGTAATTAACACAATCTGCAGGAAGGCCTAATACCGAATACTTATTATTATCGATTTTTTTAACTCTTAATGGTGTACTGAGACTCATTGAGTGACTCGTAGTACTTTGATTATGTGAAGGGGCGACTATTACAGTCTCACCAAATTCTAATAAGATTTTGTATAACTCGTCAATCCCTTCGGAATAAATACCATCATCATTTGTTAAAAGAATTCTCATTTTTTATCGGGGTGATCGGATTTGAACCGACGACCCCTGGTCCCCCAGACCAGTGCGCTACCAACTGCGCTACACCCCGTAACTAAGGAGTATTTAAAATTTTTTCCAATCTATTTTGTATTTCTTTAAGCCTATAGAGTACTTCTCCTTCCTTTCGGAAGGTGTTTTCAAGCTTTTCATTGATTTTTCTTCCATCCATTTTAGCATTTATTTCATTTAGATAGCTGTTAATTTTGCGAATTACACCTATTGATTTTTTATGATACAACCTGTGCTCACCTTTTGAATTGCTTCTTAATTGATTTTTTAGATACCCATATTTGTTTGTCCAATATCTGATTTTGTTTGCTGGTATTCCGGTAATGGTTTCAAGCTCCCCTATTTTAAAATAATACTTCTCCTTGCCATTACTTTTTGTATACATGGAATCAGAAAATAAGATAATAATATTCTATTGTCAATCTTTTAGCTAATTTCTAAAACTTTTTCTATGAATAGGAGATGGTCCGTACCGATTTAAGCAGTCTTTATGATATTTAGTTCCATATCCTTTATTCTTTTCGAATCCATAATAAGGAAAGAGGATTGCAACTTGTTTTATTATAAAATCTCTTACTACTTTGGCAATGATTGAAGCTGCTCCAATTGATTTGCAAATTCTATCTCCTTTGGGGATACATATCTGTGCAGTTTTCGAATCAATTCTTTGATTCCCATCAACTAGTAGAACGTCGGGCTTTGTCTTCAAGTTTGTGATGGCTCTCAACATAGCTAGTTTGGTCGCATTTAAGACATTTATTCTATCGATTTCTTCATGTGAAGAAATACCTAAAGAAAACTCTGAATTATGCTTCATAAGTTCTAAAAATATTTTATTTCTTCTTGGTTCACTTAGTAATTTTGAATCACTAACTTTAATATCAAATTCAATGTTTTTAATTAAAAAAGCGCAGGCAACTACAGGGCCTATCAATGACCCTCTTCCTACTTCATCTACTCCTGCTATAATCTTATTTTTTTTGAGTAATTTATCTTCTATATAACTAAGAGATTCCATTAAATCAGTTTCAATATTTTTAATTCATTTGAGACCAACTCAGCTTTCTTAGAATCTAATTTAGTCAAAGGTAACCTTAGTATATCGCTGCACAAGCCAACTCTGTGTAGGGCATATTTTATCGGTATTGGATTGGTATCAACAAACAATATCTTATTAAGTCCTCCTAGTTCATTGTTTATTTGCTCAGCTTTTTTCATGTTTTTCTCCATAAAATTGTTGAATAATTCAGAACATTTTTTTGGTACGATATTGGAAGTTACAGATATGTAACCATTCCCCCCAGCTTTTAGAACTTGGAAATTCAAGCTATCTTCACCTGATAGGACAATGAAGTTCTCCGGACACTCATTTTTTATCTCTAACACTTTATCTATGTCCCCGCTCGCCTCTTTGATTCCCACTATATTTTTATTTTCTTTAACTAATTTTTTTATCGTAGAAGTTTCAAGATTCACAACCGATCTCCCTGGAATATTGTATAGAATAATTCGTAGAGAAGTATTTTTTGCTATTTTGTTAAAGTGCTCATATAAACCCAATTGATTAGGTTTATTGTAATATGGAACGACTTGTAGACTGGCATCAGCACCAGCCTTTTCTGCTGCTGCTGTTAATCTTAGGGCCTCTTCCGTCGAATTGGATCCAGTTCCCGCAATAACCGGAATACGTTTTTTGACAGTTTCTATTGTTATTTTTATTACTTCTTCATGCTCTTTGTGACTGAGGGTAGGTGACTCACCTGTCGTCCCACAAGGTACAAGACCATGAACTCCTTCGTCTATTTGTCTTACAATCAAATCTTTGAGAGCGACTTCATCAATCTCGCCATTTATATCAAAAGGCGTGATTAAAGCCGTTATGCAACCTTTGATTTCTTGCATTTATCTATATCATACAATACAAATCTAATTTGTTACAAAAACTCGGCAATTTGAACGGCATTCAAAGCTGCCCCTTTTCTTATTTGGTCTCCTACAACCCACAAAGCAATTCCATTTTTTACCGTAAAATCATCTCTAATTCTGCCAACAATACAATCGTCACTATTTGTTGCGTCTATTGGTGTTGGGTAAGTATTATTTTTTGATGAATTCATTACTTTTAAACCAGGAAATTTTTTGAGGGCTTTTATGATATTTTCCATAGCCACTTTGTTATTAAATTCAATATTCAAGCTAATACTATGAGATCTGAGTACCGGGACCCTCACCGTTGTAGCGGTAAAGTTAATTTTATTATCCACAAGTATTTTTCTGGATTCATTATGAAGCTTCATTTCTTCTTCTGAATATAGATTCGAAGTAATATTGCCAATTTTGGGAATGACATTAAAAGCAATCTCTTTTTCAAAAACTATGTTTTTAAATTTCTTTCCTTTTTTTAATGAATATTCAATGTTTTCTATAAGCTCCCTAATTCCTCTGGCTCCTGCACCTGATACGGACTGAAAACTCGTTGCCACTACTCTTTTAATTGGTGACAAATTGAGAAGAGGCTTAATGGCCATTAACGAAATCACAGTCGTACAATTTGGATTGGCTATTATATTTTTGCCCATCTTTTCAATATCTTTAGAATTTATTTCGGGGATTATTAATGGGACCTCGGGGTCCATTCTAAAAGCAGAACTGTTGTCAATAACTACAGCCCCACTTGATGTTGCTATATGGGCAAATTTCTTACTAATATCTGAACCAGCAGAAAAAAATATCAAATCAAAATTTTTCAGAGATTCTTTTTTGAGTTCTTGTATTCTGATTTTTCTTTTTTTGAAAGATAGATATTTACCTGCGGATCTTTTAGATCCGAACAATGACAAGGATGAAACTTTAAATTTTCTCTCTTCAAGAATCTTAATTATCTCAGCCCCAACAGCACCACTAGCCCCTACTATACCAATTCTCAAGATTCAATCTCTCCAATGCTCTGAATGTTTTTCAATTCGGAAGTATCGACTCCCGTATTAATCCAACTTAGAATTATCTCTTCGACATCTTCTTCTTTAACGGACATCATACCCATTGTTAGAATATTTGCATCGTTCCATTTTCTTGCTGCTATTGCGATTTCTTTATTGTTACATAAAGCTGCTCTAATTCCTTTGAACTTGTTAGCGACTATAGAAACGCCAGTTCCAGTAGCGCAAAAAATTATTCCATAATCAGACACACCATTTTGTACGTCTTGTGCTACATTCTTTGCTATTTCGACCCAATTTGATTTCCCTCCACTAATTGAACCATGGGATATGTATTTGTAGTTCGATTTATCTAGAAATTCTTTTGCTTTTATTACTGATGCAGAAACAGCATCGGACCCAATGGAGAAAGAAATATCTTTTTTCATAATCGAATATATATTTAATAATACTTTAAAAATAATTCAATAGGAATGAAATGACTGTATCAAGAAGAGCGTTTCACGATGTTTTGAAAAAATCTTGTTTTCAAGCTGGTGAGGTAATACTCAAAAATTTTGGTAAGAAGAAGAAAATACAATCTAAGGGTATTAATGATTGGGTTACCGAAATTGATTTCAAGGCTGAGAATGTGATTATAAAATGCATTAAAAAGTACTTCCCAGAATCTTCTTTTTTGGCGGAGGAATCGGGGAATTCCGAAAGACGATCAGAATTACATTGGATAATTGATCCTATCGATGGAACAAACAATTATATTCATAATCATCCTTTCTTCTCTGTATCGATTGCCTTAAGCATCGACGGAGTGATATCTTATTCCGCTGTATTTGATCCATTAAGAAAAGAGTTTTTTTTTGCAGAAAAGGGTAGGGGCTCATTTTTAAATAAAAAGAAGATTGTTGTTAGCAATATTAAGAAACTCTCAGAGTCATTATTATGTACTGGGTTTATAACGTCTAACAAAAAATATACTGAGATGAATATGAGAAATTTTAAAAAATTAATCTATCATTGCCAATCCATAAGAAGAGATGGATCTGCAGCTCTAGATTTAGCTTATGTCGCATCTGGACGTCTTGATGCTTTTTGGGTTTTGGGTCTTAAGCCTTGGGATACGGCAGCTGGAATTTTACTCGTTAAAGAAGCAGGTGGAATAGTAACAAAAGCGAATGGAAAAAATTACAGCATCTATGATAAGAGCCTGTTGACATCTAATCAATTTCTACACAAAGAACTTATAAGAAATCTAAAACAAAATTCAAATTTATAGATTTAAATAGTTACCAATTATTGATGATTTACTCTTTTTGATCTCTTCCGGTGTACCTGTAGCGAGAATTCTACCTCCGTTTTTTCCTCCTCCAGGACCCATATCGATTATATAATCAGCTGTTTTTATTAGTTCTATATTGTGCTCGATTATAATGATGGTATTCTTTCTTTCCATGATTAGTTCAAAAGTATTTAATAGATTCCTAAGATCATCTACATGTAAACCGATTGATGGCTCATCAAGAATATAAAGAACCCCACTCGAGTTCTTTGCTAACAGACATTTAGCCATCTTAATTCTCTGTGATTCTCCACCAGAAAGAGTACTGGAGGATTGTCCAAGTCTTAGATATCCTAGACCAACTGAAATAAGTATATCAAGTCTATCAATTATTTTTTTATTGTTTTCAAAAAATCTTTTGGCTTCTGCAATCGTGAGGTTTAATATATTATCTATATTTTTTTCTTTGTATTTAATACCCAATACATTGTCTTTAAATTTTTTACCATTGCAACTATCGCAGTCTACTTCTAAGTCAGAGAGAAATTGCATTTCGATTCTTTTTTTGCCCACTCCTTTACATTCATCACAACGACCACCATCAGTGTTAAATGAAAAATCTCCAGGTCGAAGGTTTAGTTTTTTTGCATCTGGAGATTTGGACATAATCATTCTGATTTCATCATAAATTTTCATGTAACTGGCAGGATTTGACCTACTACTTGTTCCAATTGGCTCTTGGGTTATCATGATAATCTCGTTTAAGTTTTCCAGGCCTGAAATGGAAGAAATATTGCCAGGATTTTCATATGATTGACCAAATTCCCTGATGGCATTTCCGTAAAGACAATCTTTAATTAAAGTACTTTTCCCGGATCCTGACACACCCGTTATATAAGTTATACAATTCAGTGGTATCTCGAAAGTAACTTTCTGTAAATTATGTTTTGATGCACCTTGTATTTTTAACTTTTGAGAAGATGATCTTCTCTTTTGGGGAACATGAATGTTTAAATCGCCAGTAAGATATTTACTTGTTATTGAATTTATATTCTTTTTTAGATTTTTCGTAGCCCCACAATATATTAATTGCCCACCATTCTCTCCCGATTTTGGACCTAGCTCTATTATCCAATCAGATTTGGAAATAATGTCCAAATCATGTTCTATTACAATTATGGTATTATCCAGATCCCGTAGGTCTTGAATTGTTTTAAATAATCTCTCAATATCTCTTGGATGAAGACCAATTGAAGGTTCATCAAGAACATATAAAGTGTCAGTTAATCGAGATCCTAATTGTTGAGCGAGATTAACACGCTGCGCCTCTCCTCCCGATAATGTTCTTGTTAACCTTGCTAGTGTTAGATATTCTAGCCCAACCTCTACTAGATAATTTAGCCTAGAAATGGATTGTTTGATTGGTTCGTCAATAATCTCTAGGTCTCTTTTTTTAATTTTGATATTTGATAAGAATTTCAGGAGGTCACTTATGCAGAAAGAGGACAATTCTTTAATAGTTTTATCTCCAAATCTTACTTTAGAAGCCAAAGTGTTTAATCTCGATCCCTCACAATTCTTGCACTCAAAAGGAGATCTGAATTTGCTTAGCAAAACTCTTATATGCATTTTGTAAGCTTTAGCTTCTAACCTTTTGAACAATCCTTTCAAGCCCTTGTACTTGAGATGACCGTTCAAAATCAAACTAATCTTATTTTCAGGAAGTTTCTTATATGGGACGTTGATATCGATTCCCGATGTTGAGCAAAAATCGATAAATTTCCTTTTTTCATAACTTAATGATGGTCTCTGAAAAATTGACAAACAACCATCTTTGATAGATTTTCTTTTATCAGGAACTATAAGATCTAGATCAGGAAATAAAATATTACCGAAACCTTTACATTCACTACAAGCTCCATCAGGGCTATTGAAAGAGAACTTGTTTGGAGAAAGTCTCTTAAATTCTTTGAAACATTCAGGACAGCAAAATTCTTTTTTAAAAGTTCTAAATATAGATTGTTCTTTGTTGAAAATAGATATTGTTTTTGACAAACTAAAACCTATCTCGATAGATTCTATTATTCTAGATTGATTTTTTTTGTTGATATCTATGGTATCAATTAATGGATACGTTTCAATTGCATTCTCTTCCATGTCTTTATCAATTAAAATAATTTCTCCTGATCTTACAATTTCAAAAATTCCGATTTTCTTCAAATCCCTATACTCGATCGCATTTTCATTAATTATGCAGATAGAGATTCTTTCATCTGCATAGTTTGCAAATAGATTTTCATAAATGTCTTGGTTTGATAAAGATCTGCATTTTTCATTGCAGTGCGGACAATATATATCTCCAACTCTACTAAAAATTATTCTTATATAATCATATATGTCCGTTGATGTTCCTACTGTAGATCTTGAATTTTTAACACTATTCCTGCCCTCAATAGATATAGATGGAGGTATTCCATCAATTGAATCTACATTTGGCTTATCAATCTTCTCTAGGAATTGCCTTGCATAAGTAGATAGAGATTCCAAATATCTTCTTCTGCTTTCTGAATGAATTGTCTCAATCGCTAAAGAAGATTTTCCTGAACCTGACAATCCCGTGATTACACATAATTTGTACCATGGAATTTGAAGATCTATTCCTTTGAGATTATTTTGAAAAGCACCCACGACTGAGATTTTTTTTTCCACTAATTAATATTAACTATAATTTTCATTTTCCTTGAATTTTTTTCCAATTTGAGTAATGTAAATCCTATCTAATGAGCCTATGTAAAATTCAAGATTCAGAAATCTATAATCTAATAAGAAATGAAATTGAGAGGCAAGAATTCGAGCTCCAGATGATTGCTTCAGAAAACTATGCTAGTCAAGCCGTAATGGAAGTTATGGGGTCTGTTTTAACTAATAAATATGCTGAAGGTTATCCTGGGAAAAGATATTACGGAGGATGTCAATTCTATGATGTTGTAGAAGAACTAGCAATAGAAAGAGCAAAATTATTATTTGGTGCTGATGCCGTCAATGTTCAGTCTCATTCAGGAGCTCAGGCTAATATGGCGGTCTTTCTTGGTTTTCTAAAACCTGGGGATACTGTTTTAGGAATGGCTCTTGATCACGGAGGACATTTAACCCATGGTTCAAAAGTCAATTTCTCTGGAAGAATTTATAATTCTGTTACTTATGGTGTAAAAAAAGATACATTCTTGATAGATTACGAACAAATTGAAGAACTAGCACTAAAACATAAACCAAAATTAATTATAGCAGGTTGGAGTGCTTATCCTAGAGATTTAGACTTCAAAAGATTTAAAAAGATTGCTACAAAATCTAATTCGTTATTGTTGGCGGACATAGCTCATCCATCTGGTCTTATCGCTGCCGGATTGTATTCAAATCCTATTCCGTATTGTGATTTTGTAACAACGACTACTCACAAGACATTAAGAGGACCAAGAGGTGGAATGATTATGATGAAAGAAGAACATGCAAAAATCATAAATAGTAGGGTATTTCCAGGAACCCAAGGTGGCCCTTTGATGAACATGATTGCGGCAAAAGCTGTGGCTTTCAAAGAAGCTTTAGAGGATTCATTCAAAGATTACCAGAAACAAGTATTAATTAATTCTAGATTATTGGCAGATATTTTGATAAAGAACGAATTTCAGTGTATTACAGGTGGCACTGATACCCATTTAGTGTTGCTGGATTTAAGGGAGTCTGGATTGACGGGCAAAGAAGCTGAGGAAGCACTTTCTGAGGCTGGAATTACTACAAACAAAAATGCTATCCCCTTTGATTCTCAGCCCCCAACTATTGCTTCTGGTATCAGAATAGGAACTCCTGGAATTACAACTAGAGGTATGAAAGAAGATGAAATAAATCAAATAGCGAATCTAATTACCAAAGTTCTAAAAAATCATAAAAATAACAATGTATTAAAATCCTGCAAAAAAGAAGTTAACGATCTTTGTTCTAGATTCCCTATTTATTCTTATTTACTTTAACAACTTAGTCTTATAGGCTTTGACGATAAATTTATGATAATATCTTTTTATGTTTTGTGACAGACCTGATTGCAACAATATAGAAGGTTCTAGAGTAATTGATTCAAGACCAGGGGCTGATTCCAAATCAATTAGAAGACGCAGGGAATGCATTAGTTGTGGGAGAAGATACACAACGTATGAAAGAGTTGAAGAATATGAATTAGTAGTTATTAAAAAAGATGGTGCAACCCAGAAATATGATAAGACTAAGATTATTAACGGAATGCTCAGAGCATGTGAAAAAAGACCTGTTAGTATAAAACAACTAGAAAATGTTGTTTTTTTAATAGAGAAAGAATTAATAGAGGCTGGAAGTAGAGAAATTAGATCTAGTCAGATAGGTGAACTTGTCATTAAACATCTTCATAAAATTGACGAGGTCGCTTATATTAGATTTGCGTCAGTTTATAGATCTTTTGATGATTTATCTGAATTCTTGGACGAGTTAAACAAACTCGTAAAAAAAGATTAAGCAAAATGTTAATCGATACCCACGCACATCTAAATAGCTTTGAAGATTTAAAGAGTGTGTTAAATGATTCTTCCGAGTTTAAAGTAAGAGAAATTATATCTATTTCGACGGATCTTATATCGTCTGAGAGGAACATAGAAATAGCGAATGCTTTCGAAAATGTCTTTTCCTGTGTTGGAATACATCCTTGTGATATTGAAAGATTCAAACTAGAGGACTTAGATAGAATCGAACAATTGGGTGGAAACCAAAAAAACAAAGCGATTGGAGAAATTGGCTTAGATTTTTTTTATAACAAAGACAATGCCGTACAACAATTAAATTTCTTCGATTCCCAAATAGAAATTGCTGAAAAACTTCATGTCCCATTTGTTATACATTCAAGAGAATCTTATAAAGAATTAATAGACTTTCTAAGAGGCAGAAAGCCAAGAACTGAATATGTGGTTCATTGCTATACGGGAGACAAAGAGATAGCAAAAAGTCTTCTAAATATGGGTTCTTATATTTCGTTTACAGGAATAATAACTTTTAAGAAGTCAGATGAATTACGAGAAGTCGTTGATTATATTCCTCAAGATAGGATAATGGTAGAAACTGATTCTCCATATTTGTCTCCCGAACCCGAAAGAGGAAAAAAGAATTTTCCGAAAAATTTAATTTATATAGTTAAGTGTGTATCCCAAATTAAAAAGAGAAGTTTTTTAGAAATAGCAAATCAATTAAGAGATAATTCAGTTACATTTTTTAAATTATGAACAAAAAACCTGTTGTAGGAATAACTATCGGAGACTTTAATGGCATTGGTCCCGAGATTGTTATTAAATCTTTACGAAACAAAAGAATTTTAAATGTATGTGACCCTGTAATAATTTCAGACATGGAAGTAATCAATGCACTTAAGTTCCAATTCAATAAAAGAATAAAAATCCATGAAAGATCAAACAAAATTAAAATTAGCCCAGGAAAACCCACTTTATTATCAGGCGCTGCTTCGCTTGACTATATCTATGAAGGAATAAGATTAATAAAGTTTAAACAGATAGATTGTTTAGTCACGGCTCCTATTAGTAAACATGCTATTGCAAAAGCTGGTTCGAATTTTAAAGGACATACTGATTTAATTCAAAAATCTTTCAATGTTAAGAATGTTATTATGTCTTTTTTTTCTAAAGAGATTAATGTTTCTCTCTCAACGATTCATGTTCCCATCAAAGATATAGTAAAGAGAACCAGCAAAGCATTGATTTTGGAACAAATTATTATATTGGATAAAGAATTGAAAAGATATTTCGGTTTAAAAAATCCTAAAATAGCTATATGTGCTATCAATCCACATGCCTCTGAAGATGGTCAAATTGGTAATGATGATTTACAAATAACTTTTCCAGCTGTGCGGTTAGCAAGAAAAAAGAAGATATTGGCTTATGGACCTTTCCCCGCTGACACTTTATTCGTCTCTAAAAATCGAAAAAACTATGACATCATCCATTCGATTTATCATGATCAGGGTCTTATTCCGTTTAAAATGTTAGCATTTGATAGTGGTGTTAATACAACTTTGAATCTGCCATTTGTTAGAACATCACCTGACCATGGAACTGCTTATGATATAGCTTGGCAAAATAAAGCAAATTCGAAAAGTATGGAAGAAGCTATTTTGTTGGCGGTAAAAATGTATCAAAAATCGTAATTTAGTGAATTAAAAACTTCCCCAACTTTATCCGTAATGTGTAAATCATAAAAATGATTATTTGGAGTCTCATCAAGGTTGATTTCTATTACATATTTGTTTTTCTGCTTTGCGTAAACTCCAAACAAAGAAGCTGGTTGAACCAACCCCGATGTTCCAAGAATCAGAAAGAGGTCGCAATGATTAATTTTTTCGGAGATATTGTCTATCTTTGATGCTGGAATAATTTCATCAAACCAGACAACATTAGGTCGTAATAGGCCATTGCACAAGGAACAATCAGGGGGGATATCTTTATGTAAACTCTTCTCTTTTTGAACATCCATACATTTTATGCATATTGTTTCCCAAATATTTCCGTGCAATTCTATAAGGTTCTTACTACCTGCTTCTTCATGAAGACCATCCACATTTTGAGATACAATTAATATATTTTTCTTTGATTCAATTTTACTTAATCCATAATGACAGGCATTTGGTTGCGCATTCATAATTATATCTTTTCTCCATTCATACCAATCCCATACAATCTTGGGGCTCTTAATAAATGATCCATAATTAGCAAGTTCTTCTGGCTTGAAATCATTCCATAATCCATCTTCTCCTCTGAATGTACTAATCCCACTTTCTTGTGATACCCCTGCTCCTGTTAAGACGACTATGGATTTTGAATGGATAATTTTGTCCTGGAGTATTTGAATTTTGTCGGTCATAAATAAACTTTTCGTGGTTTGCCAGCGGATTCTTGTTCGCCGACTATTCCTTCTCTTTCCATCATTTCGATGATATTCGCAGCTCTGTTATATCCAATTTTTAATCTTCTCTGAATCATTGAGATAGAAGCTTGTTTGCTTTGTTTCACGATATCTAAAGCTTGTTCATATAGTTCATCTTTTTCATATAAAAAATCACCTTGAGAGTTTTCATCATCGGTCTTTGTTATTTCATTATTGTATTCGGGAGCACCTTGTTTTTTTAGGAAATCCGCTATGTTTTCTCGTTCTTTATCAGAAATCATTGACCCCTGGATTCTAATCAAATTATTTGGAGGTTGAAGCAAAAGCATGTCTCCTTTTCCTAAAAGCTTTTCCGCGCCGGATGAATCCAAAATAATTCTAGAGTCGATCTTGGATGAGACAGCAAAAGATATCCTTGCTGGAAAATTTGCCTTAATTAATCCCGCTACAACATCTGCGGAAGGTCTTTGACTTGCTACTATCAAATGTATCCCAGCCGCTCTAGCCATCTGTGATAATCTAGTTATAGATTCTTTAACCTCATTTGTAGATGATACGAACATTAAGTCAGCTAATTCGTCAATAATAATAACAATAAATGGTAACAAATCAGATGATGAATTAAATTCCTTACTTGCTTGAATTTTTGCATTGTATGAATCTATATCTCTAACGCCTATATCGGATAAAAGTTTATAACGCATATCCATTTCTTTCACAGCCCATTTCAATGCAGCAGCTGCTTTCTTCGGATTTGTTACGATGGGGTGTAATAGGTGGGGTATATCTTCGTAGCCAGAAAGTTCCAACATTTTTGGGTCTATCATTATAAACCTTAAATCCTGAGGTGAAGCTTTATAAAGCATGCTGGTTATAATCCCATGAAGAAATACACTCTTCCCGGACCCTGTAGTCCCTCCAACCATCAAATGTGGAGCTTTTTTTAAATCGGCGAAAAAAGGTGTACCAAATATGTCTTTACCTAGAGAAAGGTATAATGGATTTTGATTATTTTTGAATTGTTTTTTTGATAGTAAATCTTTCAAGTAAACAGTTTCTCGTATTTCATTGGGTACTTCAATGCCCACGACGTCTTTTCCCGGAATTGGAGCGATAATTCTAATACTGGTAGCCTTGAGCGCCATAGTTAAATCATTGGATAGTGAGGAAATTTTATTTATTTTTGTCTCTGGTTCTGGTTTGTATTCGTAAAGCGTAATAACAGGCCCGGGTTTTACTTCGGTTATCTTTCCTTCAATCCCAAAATTTAATAATTTTTCTTCTATGATTTTGGCCTTCCCCAGGGCTCTTTCCTTATCGTAACTTGTAGACTGAACCGGGGGATCGTCAAGTAAATCTAATGATGGTAATAAGAACTTGCTATATTTTGACTTCTTCTTGTTAGAATCAAGACTCTGTTTTGTTGAGCTCTCGAATTGTGCACCCCCAACTTTTTGCTCTTGTGATATTTTTAAATCCGAACTATCGTTAAGATTGATTTTTATTTCATCCTGTTCATTTGAGGATGGAACGGCTTTCCTTGCCCAACCTTTTATGGAACGAAGCAATGTCCTTGCGCTGGACAATGGATGGAATCTGTTGGCAAAATTCAGTTGCCACGCTGAAAGCCCGATTAAAAAACCATAGAAGATTGAAGTCCCAAGTATTCCAGTGATGTTTTTAACTAGGAATTCTGTTATTTTGCTTGGAATGAACCCAATGATTTTAAATTGTGCAAATCCACCAAGAGTCTTTGCTATTTTTAATATTCCTCCAACTGAAAACGTAAGTAATACAATAAAAAAGAATTTTTTTAAGAAGCTCGTTGGGTTCTTTTCGTCAAAGAATTTGGGTAGATATATCGTGGTAAAGACGGATATTATTAGGCCAGGAAGTCCAAAAAAATAATAATATTCCTCTGCAACTTTACTACCAAATTTTCCCAATAAGGATGCTTGATTAGGAAGTTCTAAAAAATTAACTATAATTCCTATGGTCAATAGTAATGATATTAATATTCCAATTACGACAAAGAAATAACGAAAGATATTTTTTACGAAACCAGGTATTTTCCTCTTAGAACTAGACATCAATGCTCTTTCATGAAAATAGCGAACGTAAAAAAATAAGTCAACTTTTTATTTTTGAAATAGTCTTTTTAAGAGTTAAAATAAATTTACCTCGTATGTATCGTATTATTAGACCTTTATTGTGGACTCTTGAACCAGAGCTTGCTCATAATTTAGCGATTAAACTAATAAAGTTTGGTTTCTTAAATTTTTACAAGTTTGATACTCCTTTGAATCTGGAAGTCTCCGTTGGCGATTTGTCGTTCCCATCACCGGTAGGGCTAGCTGCAGGATTTGATAAAAATGCAGAGATTTTTTATGAATTATTCAAGATTGGTTTTGGTTTTGTTGAAGTCGGAACTATAACGCCGGTTCCTCAAACTGGCAACCCTAAACCAAGAATATTTCGACTAGAAGAGGATAAGGGCTTGATAAACAGACTGGGCTTTAATAACATTGGTCTGTTGGCGGCGACTCAGAATATTACAAAAAAAATTGATTTAAAAAGAAAACAAAAACTAGGGGTTAATATTGGTCCCAACAAAGAATCAAAAGATAGAGTACGAGATTATATTGATTGTCTAAGAAAAGTTGATGAATTAGCTGATTACATAGCTATTAATATATCTTCTCCTAATACACCCAATTTGAGAGAATTTGAAAATACAAAGATAGATGATTTATTGAGAGAAATTGAACTTAATAAACTATCAAAAAAGCCAATATTTGTCAAAATCTCCCCAGATTTGGAGAATAAACAGATAGCTTCAATAATTGAGTCAATATTAAAATTCAATCTTGATGGGTTGATATTGACTAATACAACTACAACGAGAGATTCAAGATTAAAGTCAAAATTTGGTACTCAGGAGGGAGGACTTTCAGGTCTCCCATTATCTGAATTGTCTAATCAAAAATTATCATTTGCTTATAGTATTACAAATGGAGCAATACCCATTATTGGGGTTGGGGGAGTTTTTAGTGGAAAGGATGTTTATGAAAAAATGAAACTCGGTGCCAACTTGGTCCAACTTTATACATCCATGGTCTATGAAGGACCGGGCTTGATAAAAAATATTAACAATGAAATTGAGATGCTGATGAATAATGATGGAATAAAGAATCTATCTGAGATTATAGGTATAAACCGCAAGGCTTAAATTAATCTTTCTCCACCATCTACATGAATACTTTCACCTGTGATGAAGTCGGAGATTAATAAAAGTCTGATGGAATTAATTAAACTATCTAAGACTTTTTCTGAATTGTATGTAGTTTTATATATTTTTTTACCTGACCCTCTAACTGGTTTTAGTATTGCCCCAGGTGCTACCGAGTTTACCTGAATATAAGGATCTAATTCTAATGACAACACCTTTGTCATGGTCTCAAGCCCACCCTTGGAAATGCAGTAAGATGAGTAATTTTTCCATGTTTTGTCAGTACCAATCGAATCTGTAATATTAATTATTTTCCCATATTTCCTTTTCTTCATACCTTTTGCTATGTATTTAGACAAAAGGAAAGGTGCTTTAAGATTTATATTTATAAAATCATCGAAATCTTTCTCTTTAATGTCCCAAAAATTTTGACTTTTAAAAATAGAGGCGTTGTTAATAAGTATGTCTATTCGGCCGAAGAGTTTTTCACATGATTTAGCAAATTTTTCTATAGATTTAGTATTTGATAAATCAAATTGTATCGATTTTGCTTCTCCTCCAGAATTTTCTATTGTTTCAATTAGGCTAGCGCAATCTTTCTTAGATTTATTGAAATGAATTATAAATTTATATTTTTCGTGCGATAATCTAAGTGCTATCTCTCTACCAATTCTTTTTGCAGCCCCCGTTATTAAGACAACTTTCTTTTTATCCTTAACAACACTTTTTCTCATAGTATTTCTATCTTAGCTCCCTCCATCTTGTCTTCTTCTTCATTTAAGATCCAACCCAGTAGATTTGTATACTTTTTTTTGTAGATTGAATATATTAGGTATATGTATCTTTCTTGAGCAAGACGTTTGTCAGTATCAGATGCTATCGCTGGATGATTTGGATGAGAGTGATATATGCCTATTATATCTAGATTCTGCTTTCTAGCTTCTTTATCTGCTTTTATATAATCTTTTTGATTAAGCACGTACCTGTCAGTTGAACGCTTTTCGTTTAGGTTTTTGCAAGCCATAGAGGTGGAGATTTTATAATTATTGTTAATAATCTTCCCAATTAAAACTCCACAGACTTCGTTCGGGAATCCTTCTTCGCAAATACTTATTAGCTTATCGTTTAAAAACTTCGGTATTTCTACCACCATACTCCACCACTTAAATATCTATATCCTCCATCAGGGACTATACAGACAATTAATCCATTTTCGTTTTTCTCTAGTTCTTTTAAGGCGGATAAAACAACTGCGCCGCCCGAATGTCCTACAAACATTCCTTCTAGGTTCACTAGCTTCTCCATTACTTCATAAGAATCTTCGGTATTAGCCCAAAATACTTCATCTATTTGTTTCTCATCGTATATACCAGGTCTGATTGATGTAGGTATATGTTTTAATCCTTCTAGGCCGTGTAGGGAGTTGTCTGGTTGAACTCCAATTATTTTTATATTTGAATTTTTAGTTTTTAGATATGCCCCAGCTCCCATTACAGTTCCACTTGTTCCAATACCACAAATTAAATGTGTAATTTTTCCTTGAGTTTGCTCCCAAATCTCGGGACCTGTAGTTTTAAAATGCGCAAGGGGATTGGCAGGATTGTTGTATTGATCAGGCATAAAATATTTATTAGGGAACTTTTTTACCAACTTTCTTGCTTCAATGATTGCACCATCCGAACCTTCAAGAGCGCTTGAATAAATAATTTTCGCTCCATAAGCTTGTAAGGTTTTTTTTCTTTCAATATTTATGTTCTCAGGTGTTACTAATTCGACCTTGAATCCAAGTGCAGCACCAATCATTGCATAGGAAATAGCAGTGTTGCCCGATGAAGAGTCCATAATTATTTTTTTTGAATCTAATTTCTTAGAATTAATTCCATCTAAAATCATTAATAACGCAGCTCTATCTTTTATTGAGCCACCTGGATTTAACCATTCAGCTTTTACATGAATTTCTTTCTCAGGTTTTAGTTCTGGAAAGCCGTTTAGCTTAATTAAGGGAGTGTTTCCAATTAAATCTATTACAGAATTAATTCTAGATAAATCTTTTACAGAATTTTCCATCTTAGGCTTTTTTTATCAATACTCTAGAATCATTTCCGTTAGGTTTTATAGAAATGATTTTATGACCATCAAGTTCGACGTTCTCAGGTACGGATTCTAGGGGCTCTCCTTCAGACAACTTAACCTCCAAAATTTCTCCGCTAGCCATTTTTTGTAATTGCAATTTTGTTTTAACAAATGTCATTGGGCAAAAATCGGAACTTATATCTAAAAAGAAATTAGGTTTTATGCTACCACTCATGGTTATAACTTAACATAAATAATTGAATCTAATTAGATGTTTAGATTAGTTAATATAATTTATTATCGACTCAAATAATTTCTTTCCATCCACATTACCCAAAATCTTCTCCGAGGCCCTCTCAGGATGAGGCATTAAACCTAAGACGTTCCCATTCTTATTTGAAAGTCCGGCTATGTTTAAAATTGATCCATTTGGGTTTGATTCAAAAGTAGAATTTCCTTCACTATCACAATACGTAAATATAATTTGACTATTCTTTTTTATAGAATCAATTTCGTTTTTATTTAAATAGAAATTACCTTCAGCGTGAGCGATGGGAATTCTTATTGCTTGATTGTGTTCATAAAGATTCGTGAATCTTGTTTCGTTGTTTTCAACTTTTATAAAAGTGTTTTTGCAAATAAAATTTAACGATTTATTTCTTAACAAAATACCAGGAAGAAGTTTTAATTCGGTAAGTATTTGAAAACCATTGCAGATACCAACAACGGTACCTCCTTGATTGGCAAAGTTCTTAATTTTAGAGCTAATTTTACTTTGGGCAGCAATGGCACCAGTCCTTAGATAGTCACCATATGAGAAACCCCCGGGAATAATAATACAGTCAATATTTCTAAAACTATTCAAATCGTGCCAGATGTATTTGCAATTTTGTTTAAGTATGTTTTTAATCACATTGAAGCAGTCTTGTTCACAATTTGAGCCCGGAAACTGTATAATCCCAAAATTAATTTTTCGCATCTTCAATTTTAATTTGATATTGTTCAATAATTTCATTGACTAAAAAATCTTTGCATAATTTCTTAATGGTAGTCTTGCACTCTGATTTGTTTTTTGATTGAATTGAGAATTCTATCTTTTTACCCACTCTAAAATTTTTTGCTTTATACTTCTTATTGTTTTTGATACTTAATTCTATGGCTTCGCCTTGTGGATCAAGAACGCTCTTTAGCGGCATAATTTCTATAGTGACATTGAAACTTTTCATATCTATTTAATAGAGTTCATTATTTTATTCAATTCGTCTAAAGCTTTGTATCTTATTTCTACTTTGCCAGAATTTGAATTTCCATTGATTCTTACTTTTAATCCTAGTTTGTTTTCCAGAATTTTGGACAAATCATTTAAATAGATATCGGGACTAACATTGGAGCTTTTTCTGTTGGGGTTCTTATAAGATCTCGCAATCCTCTCAACTTGTCTGACACTTAATTCTTTTTTAATTATTTGATTGGTAATTTTAAGAATCTCATTCTCATCGGGAAGAGCCAAGAGAGCAATACCATGGCCCCTAGATAGTTTATTCTCGGCTATTAACTTTGTTACATTCTCTGGTAAATCCAATATTCTAATCGTATTAGCAATGGTTGAACCTCTTTTCCCTGTTATTTTTAAGATTTCATCATGTGAAAAATTATATACTTCAATTAAATTTTTTATGGCCAGGGCTTCTTCAATAGGATTTAAATCCTCCCTCTGAATATTTTCTCCAAGTGCTAATTCAAAAGCTTTTTGGTCTGTTGCTTCTGTTACAACTACGGGTACCTTGGACAGTCCTGCAATCTGCGCAGCCCTCCATCTTCTTTCACCAGCAATTATCTCATATTTATTATTTTCTAGTTTTCTGACTACTATTGGTTGGATTAATCCATTGGTTTTTATAGATTCTACCAAGTCATCGAGAAGCCCCTTGTCAAAATTTTTTCTTGGTTGCTTTCTGTTTGGTGCTATATCGGAAATGAAAATGGAATTAATATTAGCTGCTGGATCTTTAGTAAACGTTTTCTCGTTTGCCTTAATTAATGAATCTAATCCTTTACCAAGAGATTTTCTCAACGAACGATCCTCCGTTCTTTAATATCAACTCTTTAGATAGATCTAAATAACTTATAGCTCCTATACAATGTTGATCGTAATCAAAGATACATTTTCCAAAACTTGGACACTCGGCAAGTTTAACATTTTTAGGAATTAAAGTATTAAGAACTTTTTCTTTGAAAAAATTTCTTACTTCTGATGCGACAGTCTTGCAAATGTTGTTTCGTGAATCAAACATTGTTAGCAAAAGACCCTCTATTTCTAACGAGGGATTAATTCGTTCAATGATTAAATTAATTGTTTTATTAAGTTGTGCTAATCCTTCCATTGCGTAAAATTCACATTGAACTGGGACCAACAAAGAATTTGAGGCGGCAAAAGCATTTATGGTTAAAAGGCTTAGGGAAGGAGGGCAGTCAATCAGTATATAATTGAATTCGTCTAAGTTAGAATTGTTTAGAGCCTTATTTAGTATCCACTCTCTTTCCTCTAAATCATGTAACTCTATATCAGCCCCAGACAATTCTGCATTTGAAGGACAAATATAAATTTTTTTATTTTCTTTAATATCGATTTTTCTGATTACCTCATCAATTTTCATATCTTCTATTAATAGATTGTAAGTAGATTTATTCAAAGAAGATTTTTCTATTCCTAAGCCACTAGTTGAATTGCCTTGAGGGTCCAAATCGATTATTAGAACTTTCTTGCCTAAGAGACTTAGTCCAGCGGCTAAATTGATAACAGTTGTGGTCTTCCCTACACCACCTTTTTGATTAACAACGGCTATGGTTTTGGGCATTTTAACTATTATATATCTTAATTGTTGGTTTATAAAAAAATTTTTTTTCTGAATCTTGACAATTAGTATCTTTAATATAGATTTAATAGCTCCACTAATTAGTGGTAGTTGTTTGAAAATTTAGTAGAGGATACGTGTGAGTTTTTCGAGCCAATAATTTTAACAAACAATCTTTTTTTTTTGAAGAGTTTGATCCTGGCTCAGAGTGAACGTTGGCGGCACGCCTAACACATGCAAGTCGAGCGAAGAACAGATAAAGCTTGCTTTATTTGTTACTGAGCGGCGAACGGGTGAGTAATACTTGGATAATCTGCCTCTAGGACCGGGATAACCTCAGGAAACTGAGACTAATACCGGATGTGACCACGGACACTAAGGTGTCAGTGGTAAAATGTTTTTTCGCCTAGAGATGAGTCCAAGTCGCATCAGGTTGTTGGTAAGGTAAAGGCTTACCAAGCCTATGACGCGTAGCAGGTCTTAGCGGATGATCTGCCACATGGGGACTGAGATACGGCCCTGACTCCTACGGGAGGCAGCAGTGAGGAATATTGGGCAATGGACGAAAGTCTGACCCAGCGATGTCGCGTGAAGGATGAAGGCCTTCGGGTTGTAAACTTCTGTCAGCAGGGAAGATAATGACGGTACCTGCAGAGGAAGCCCCGGCTAACTCCGTGCCAGCAGCCGCGGTAATACGGAGGGGGCAAACGTTACTCGGATTTACTGGGCGTAAAGGGTTCGTAGGCGGTTATTTAAGTTAGATGTGAAAGCTTGAAGCTTAACTTCAAAATTGCATCTAAAACTGGATTACTAGATTCTTAGAGAGGTTAATGGAATTACCGGTGTAGCGGTGAAATGCGTAGATATCGGTAGGAACACCAGTGGCGAAAGCGATTAACTGGCTAAGTAATGACGCTGAGGGACGAAAGCGTGGGTAGCAAACAGGATTAGATACCCTGGTAGTCCACGCCCTAAACGATGAATACTAGATGTAGGATTTTTTCTGTATCGTAGCTAACGCATTAAGTATTCCGCCTGGGGAGTACGGTCGCAAGGCTGAAACTCAAAGGAATTGGCGGGGACTCGCACAAGCGGTGGAGCATGTGGTTTAATTCGATGATAAGCGAAGAACCTTACCAGGGCTTGACATGTAAGCATAAGCTTGCGTGAAAGCGTTGAGTGGATCTAGGTTTACCTAGGTCGGTTTACACAGGTGCTGCATGGCTGTCGTCAGCTCGTGCCGTGAGGTGTCCGGTTAAGTCCGGTAACGAGCGCAACCCCTATTATCAGTTGCCATCACTTCGGGTGGGCACTCTGGTGAAACTGCTGGTCAAAAAACTAGAGGAAGGAGGGGACGACGTCAAGTCATCATGGCCCTTATGTCCTGGGCTACACACATGCTACAATGGCGGATACAACGGGTCGCGAACTCGCGAGAGGGAGCTAATCCTATCAAAGTCCGTCTCAGTTCGGATTGCAGGCTGCAACTCGCCTGCATGAAGTTGGAATCGCTAGTAATCGCGGATCAGCAACGCCGCGGTGAATACGTTCCCGGGTCTTGCACACACCGCCCGTCACACCACGAAAGTCGGTCTTACCCGAAGCAGCTGTGCTAACCCTCACGGGAAGCAGGTTTCTAAGGTAGGGTTGGTGATTGGGGTGAAGTCGTAACAAGGTAGCCGTACCGGAAGGTGCGGCTGGATCACCTCCTTAAACTGGAGCTAATCCAGTGCTCGATTACAAATACGTATCTTCTTTTAAGCATTCAACTACACAGCGGGGCCTATAGCTCAGCTGGTTAGAGCGCACCCCTGATAAGGGTGAGGTCGGTGGTTCGAGTCCACCTAGGCCCAAAGTTAGTTTTGAGAGGGGGGTGTAGCTCAGTTGGGAGAGCGCCTGCTTTGCAAGCAGGAGGTAGTCGGTTCGATCCCGATCACCTCCAAACTCTCAAGTTTTGTTACTATTTATAGTTGAGTTATTTGAAAATTGAAGAGAAGGCAATATTTAATCAATGAGATTAATATATATATTAATAATATAGATCATAAGTTTTATCTTATGACCCTTGGTGAAAGAATAAAGTACATATGTACTTCGTAGTTAAGTTACAAATGGCGAATAGCGGATGCCTTGGTGATGAACGGCGATGAAGGACGTGGTAAGCTGCGATAAGCTTCGGTAAGCTGTTAACAAGCGTTATAGCCGGAGATTTCCGAATAGAAAAATCTAATTGAGCAAACCTCAATTATCATACGGTGAATACATAGCTGTATGAAGCAAACGGAGGGAAGTGAAACATCTCAGTACCTCCAGGAAAAGAAATCAATTGAGATTCCCTTAGTAGCGGCGAGCGAATGGGGAACAGCCTAAAACATAGATGTGTAAGTTTACGGACGTTGCATTTGTGTGGTTGTGGGGACTATTTTCAATTTACCGTAATAAATTGGTAGAGTTACAAAATTAGATATTAGCAGAAGTATTTGGAAAAATACGCCAAAGAAGGTGATAGCCCTGTAAGCGAAAGTATCTAATCTCTATTAATAGTTTCCCGAGTAGAACGGAACACGAGAAATTTTGTTTGAATCTGGGAGGACCACCTTCCAAGGCTAAATACGTATCATCATCCGATAGTGAACTAGTACCGTGAGGGAAAGGTGAAAAGAACCCCTTTTAGGGGAGTGAAATAGAATCTGAAACTGTTTGCCAACAATCAGTAGGAGGGCTATGCCTGAGTTTACTCAGGAATGCCTGACTGCGTACCTTTTGCATAATGGGCCAGGGACTTATCTTTAATAGCGAGATTAAACCGATAGGTGTAGTCGTAGCGAAAGCGAGTCTGAATAGGGCGTTAGTTATTGGAGTTAGACCCGAAGCGGGACGATCTAGCCATGGCCAGGGTGAAGCCTCAGGAAACTGATGTGGAGGCCCGAACCGGTGAAGGGTGAAAACTTCTCGGATGAGCTGTGGTTAGGAGTGAAAGGCTAATCAAGTTCCGTGATAGCTGGTTCTCCCCGAAATATATTTAGGTATAGCCTCATGTGTTCTCCTCTGGGGGTAGAGCACTGATTGGACTAGGGGGTCGAAAGACTTACCAAACCCTATCAAACTCCGAATACCAGAGATAGTAGCATGGGAGTCAGTCTATGGGTGCTAAGGTCCGTAGACGAAAGGGAAACAACCCAGATCGCAATCTAAGGTCCCTAAATCTAGACTAAGTGGTTAAGGATGTGAATTTTCATAGACAGCCAGGAGGTAGGCTTAGAAGCAGCCAACCTTTAAAGATAGCGTAACAGCTCACTGGTCGATGAAGATTTGCGCCGAAAATGAAACGGGGCTAAGTCTAGTACCGAAGATGCGGATTGTATAGTTTTACTATACAGTGGTAGGGGAGCGTTCTTAACGGGTCGAAGCATTACCGTAAGGAGATGTGGACTGTTAAGAAGTGAGAATCCTGGCATGAGTAGCGACAAAAGTGGTGAGAATCCACTTCACCGTAAGCGTAAGGCTTCCTGGGCAAGGCTCGTCCTCCCAGGGTTAGTCGGGACCTAAGGCGAGGTCGAAAGACGTAGTCGATGGAAAACAGGTTAATATTCCTGTACCACCTATTAAGAGCGATGGGGTGACGGAGAAGGATAGATCAGCCGAATATTGGATTATTCGGTTTAAGCATGTAGGAGTAAAGGATTGGCAAATCCGTCCTTTTATAACTCTGAGGTGTGAATACGAGAGGCCTAGCCTCATAAAGTGATTGATTCCATGCTTCCTAGAAAAACCTCTAAGTGTTGACTAATAGGTGCTCGTACCGTAAACGGACACACGTACGCGGGTAGAGTATACCAAGGTGTTTGAGATAATTATGGCCAAGGAACTCGGCAAACTAGCTCCGTAACTTCGGAAGAAGGAGTGCCTGTATTAGGTGAAAGCTCTTGCAGCTGGAGCCGAAACAGGTGGCACTGAACTGGTGGAAGCGACTGTTTACCAAAAACACAGGCCTGTGCTAACCCGCAAGGGGATGTATACGGGCTGACGCCTGCCCGGTGCTGGACGGTTAAGGGGATGGGTTATCCTTCGGGAGAAGCTTAGAACTGAAGCCCCAGTAAACGGCGGCCGTAACTATAACGGTCCTAAGGTAGCGAAATTCCTTGTCGTGTAATTAGCGACCTGCATGAATGGCGTAACGACTTCTATGCTGTCTCGGCCATAATCTCAGCGAAATTGTAGTGCTGGTGAAGATGCCAGCTTCCCGTTGTGGGACGGAAAGACCCCGTGCACCTTTACTATAACCTAGCACTGGATTTTGATATTAAACGCGTAGGATAGGTGGGAGACTTTGAAGGTTTGATTTTGGTTGAACCTGAGTCGTTGGTGAAATACCACCCTTTTAGTTTTGGAATCCTAACTGTAATCCGTTATCCGGATTAAGGACAATGTTAGGCGGGTAGTTTGACTGGGGCGGTTGACTCCTAAAGAGTAACGGAGTCGCTCAAAGGTTCTCTCAGCCTGATTGGAAACCAGGTGTCGAGTGTAATGGCATAAGAGAGCTTGACTGTGAGATTGACAAATCGAGCAGGTACGAAAGTAGGACATAGTGACCCGGTGCCTCCATGTGGGAGGGGCATCGATCATCGGATAAAAGGTACGCCGGGGATAACAGATTAATCGCGCCCAAGAGTTCACATCGACGGCGCGGATTGATACCTCGATGTCGGCTCATCGCATCCCGGGGCTGAAGAAGGTCCCAAGGGTTTGGCTGTTCGCCAATTAAAGCGGTACGCGAGCTGGGTTCAGAACGTCGTGAGACAGTTCGGTCCCTATCTACAACGGGCGTAGGAAAATTGAGAGGGGTTGCTCCTAGTACGAGAGGACCGGAGTGAACAAACCTCTAGTGTACCAGTTGTCGTGCCAACGGCAGTGCTGGGTAGCTACGTTTGGAAAGGATAACCGCTGAAAGCATCTTAAGTGGGAAACCTGCCTCAAGATTAATTCTCCCGAACCTAATGGTTCCTGAAGATCACTCGAAGACTACGAGTTTGATAGGCACAGTGTGTAAGTTCTGTAAAGGATTCAGCTAATGTGTACTAATCGATCGTGAGCCTTAACTGCGAAGTATGTATTTACTTATTTTTTCTAATATTGCCTTCTTTTAAATTGTCAAATGATTCACAAATTCAATCATAAAATTTAAATAAACTAATAAATTGAAATATAATTTTTTATATTTTGATATTGAACTGTTACGTCTAATTGACTTCTTAGATAAATGTTCAAACTTGTAAGCTTAAAAAGCAAACCTTAACACAGGATGCAGGATACTGCTAAGGTTTAAATATGATTAGATTTCTATTTGTATTATTGTTTTTTATTTCAATTTCACCCCAAATTGCTTTGGCAGAAGGGTCATCTTCAAATGCTAATAAGGGCTATTTTATTGTGGGATTAGGATATGTTGATACCAATCTTGACTCAGCCCTTGATGATGCTAATTTATCATCGTGGTCCTCTGACGACGAGTCAGCTGTTTTAAGGCTGGGTTATGGATATCATATTAATGAATCTTTTTCCCTAGAGACTCACTATAATTATGCGGGTGCAGCTGGAATCACGTCTCCTGTCGATGTCAATTATGAAGTTACTACGATTGCACTAGAAGGAGTTTACGAGGTTCCAATTAGTCCAAATATAGACTTCATACCTAGGCTTGGTTTTTCATACATATACGAAGAACTTACTACGAATTATGGTGGTCTCTCATATTCAGTTGGAGATGATGCATATAAAATAACATATGGAGCCGGAATTCAGGTAAATGATACTTTCAGATTTGAATATTATCAAATAGAAAACTTCGATAATCCATCAGTTTTTCTTATATCTTATAGATTTGGTTTTCATAGATTTGGTTCATAGAGTATAAAATTTAAGATATTTTGATAGTTTAGATTTAATAAAGTGTTTTAAGCTAAATTTTCTTTTAAAACCCTAAGAATGTTTTGTGATGCAAACTTATCTATTATCTTAGATTTAACTCTTTTCTTTTCTAACATCTCTATAATTTTGTAAAGGTCAGATGACTTTCTTATACCTTCAGGAAAATCTTCAAGTGGCGCACCATCTATATCTGAACCTAAAGCAATGTGATCTTCACCACATTTTGATAATAAATATTTAAATTGTTTAAATAAGTCGTCCATTGAGACGGGAGATTTATTACAAATAAAATCATTATAAAGAACTATTCCAGTGGTCCCACCTTTATTTGAAATACCTCTTAACTGAGACGCAGTGAGATTTCTTTTGTGTCTTCGTAGGTAGTAACTATTTGAATGAGTGGCGATTGGTAGAAGTTTCGTAATATTTATTGCATCCCAAAAGGATTTATAGCTTAGATGAGATAAATCTAGAGTAACTTTTTTTTCATTCATTGCTTCAATTAGCTTGTATCCTTCTTTTTTTAATGGTCCTGATTTGCTGGTACCAAAAGCGTAATTATTCTCCTTATTCCAAGTTAATCCTAAGACCCTTAATCCTTTATCGTAAAACATATCTAAATCTGAGAGATTTCTAATTGGGTCCGCACCTTCCATAAGAAATAATAAGCCAATCTTATTTTTTATTTTTAATTTAATATCTTCATTCTTTTTTACTGTATAGAAAGAGTTGTAATGCTTAAATATTTTTTCATATTCTTTAAATTGTAAAATTGCTTCCCGATATCTTTTTTCTCTTTTCACATGAGAAACAAAAATAGTTGAAAATATCAATCCAAGTTTGGATTTTAAAGTTTCCTTTAGGGTAATCATATACCTTGAATCATTCGTATCTAGGGGCCTATTGTTAGCTCTTATTGAATAGGCTATGTCTTGATGGCAATCAATAAAAAATCTATTTTTTTTCAATTCCCCAACTTCCCCCTCCAGGAGAATTAATTTCTATTGATTCTCCTTTCTTGCATTCCACAGATACTTTCGATGGTAAGCGAATTCTCTTGTTGTTTTTTGTTATTAGAAAGTTTTCCCCAGATTGACCCTTGTCCCCACCGCTCAATCCATAAGGCCTCATTGTCCTTCTTTCTGTAATTATGGATATTTGCACGTTTTTTTTAAAATTGTAGGTTCTTCTTATTCCACGCCCCCCTTTGTATAAACTATTATTTTTTTTATTCTTTCTAATTGAATAATTTGTAATTCTTATCGGTAATTCGTTCTCTATAATTTCGATAGGAGTATTAAGGGTATTGGTCATGTGAGTTTGAATAGCATCTTCTCCATCGAAGCCTTTTCCAGCACCCGACCCTGATCCAATTGTTTCGTAGTAGGCGAAAGAATTTTCAATATCACCAATAGAAATGTTATTCATTGATCCCCCTGATGCAGCGGGAATTCGATTAGGTATTGCTTTTGCCAATGCTCCAAAAACTACATCAACTATTCTTTGTGAAGTTTCAACATTTCCTGCTGCAACTGCACTAGGAAATTTTGCATTCACTATAGAATCCCTAGGAATTTTTATTTTTAAAAATTTTAATAATTCTTCGTTCTTTGGAATATTTTCTCCGATTAGACATTGAAAACAATAGAGGACGGAAGAATATGTCACAGATTTAGGACAATTGATTGGGCCCTTTGCTTGTTTGCTAGTTCCCTTAAAATCTAAAAGTATTTTATTCTTTTTGATTGTTATTTTTAACTTTATTTTATATCTTTTATTTTCAATGCCATCATTTTCTAAAAAGTCAGAAAATGAATATTCACCATCAGGTAATAATTTAATCATTTCTCTAAAAAATCTTCTTGTGTATTTTTTTATTGCTCGAATTGATGCTCTCATTTTATCAGGACTATACTTTCTATATATTTCATGTAATTTTTCTTCTGCAAAATCCAAAGTAGCTATTTGAGCTTTTAGGTCCCCATGCCTTTCTTCTGGGGTTCTAGATGATTTTGCGATATTTTGAATTACTTTATTTCGAGTTCTCTTCTTTCTTCTGATTAAAGTTGTTTTTATAAGTAAACCTTCCTCGTGAATATTCTTCGATATAGGCATTGAACCTGGAGATATTCCTCCGATATCAGAATGATGACCTCTCGTTGCGAGAAAAAGCTCTAAATTATTTTTATAAAAAAAAGGTGCCATACAAGTTATATCAGGTAAATGAGTACCTCCATTAAAGGGATCGTTTGAAATAAATATATCTCCTTCTCTTACATCGCAATCTTTTATTATCGACTTCACATTGTGTGACATTGATCCAATATGGACAGGTATATGTGAAGCTTGAGCAATCATGTTCCCATTAGAATCAAATAATGCACATGAGAAATCCTTTCTATCCTTTATATTGATCGAGATACTTGATCTTTGTATCAAGTTGCCCATTTGTTCGCAAATTGAATTTAATAAGTTATTAAAAATTTGAAGCTCATAGTCAAAAATTTTCACTATCTTTTAAGTATAAACAATTAAAGCAGGGAGAGGAGGGTCTCGCCCATTTCGGCAGGACTTGGAGAAACTTTGACGCCTACGGATTCAAGTAATTCTTTTTTTTCTTTCGCTGAGCCAGAACTACCTGAAATAATAGCACCAGCATGCCCCATTCTTTTTCCTTTAGGAGCTGTAGCTCCAGCAATAAATGCAACAACAGGTTTCGTAAAATTATCCTTAATCCATAATCCTGCTTCTTGTTCGGAGGTTCCACCGATTTCTCCTATCATAATTACTGCATCGGTATCTTTGTCTTCCTGAAATAGATTTAAAATATCAGTGAAAGAGGAGCCTATAATTGGGTCACCACCAATGCCTACACAACTAGATTGGCCAATACCTAGCTGAGTTAGCTGCCAAACGGCTTCATAGGTTAGAGTTCCACTCCTAGAAATGACACCAATCCTTCCTTCTTTGTGAATATACCCAGGCATGATGCCAACTTTTGCTTGCCCCGGAGTTATGATTCCTGGGCAATTTGGTCCAATTAAAACAGAAGAGGAACAATCAATGACTTTTTTAACATTGATCATATCATTGGTTGGAATCCCTTCAGTAATACAAATTATAATATCAATATCGGCATCAACTGCTTCAAGTATTGCATCTGGAGCAAAAGGAGCAGGCACAAAAATTAAGCTAGTGTTAGCACCGGTTTCTCTTCTTGCTTCTGATACGGAATTAAAAACATCGAAGCTTTCAACTTTGGTTCCACCTTTCCCTGGCGTAACTCCACCAACTACATTGGTTCCGTAATCTCTACACTGAATAGCATGAAACAACCCTTGGCTTCCTGTGATACCTTGAACTATAAGTTTTGTGTTGTTGTCGACTAGAATGCTCATTGAAGTGAATAAATAGAATCAAAAATATATCATAGTATAATTAATAATCAATTCATTCTTTGGAGGTTTCTAGTGACAAAGATTGGCGTTATAGGTGGGAGTGGTTTATATGATATTGAGGACTCAGTTGAGGCCGAGGAATTAAATATTGTTACTCCTTGGGGAGAGACCTCAGATTCAATTTTAAGAACAAGCGTGAATAATTTAGAGTTATATTTTCTCTCTAGACATGGCAGAGGACACTTGATTGGTCCATCGGAAATAAATTATAGGGCAAATATTTATGCATTAAAATTTTTAGGAGTAGATTGGATAATTTCAGTTAGTGCTGTTGGAAGCATGAAGAAGGATATACCTCCAGGAATGATTGTCATACCGGACCAATTTTTAGATTTCACGAAAACTAGGAAAAACACCTTTTTTGATGAAGGTATTGTGGCTCATGTATCAATGGCTAAGCCCGTAAGTGAGAAGTTGTCAAAAGTATTGTATGAGTCTTGTAAGGAATTAAAACTTGATGTACGAATGGGTGGAACTTATCTTTGCATCGAAGGCCCACAATTTTCATCCCTCGCGGAGAGTAATTTTTATAAATCTTTGGATGTTGATATTATTGGAATGACCAACATGCCCGAGGCAAAATTGGCTAGGGAAGCTGAGATTTGTTACTCAACCCTTGCACTGAGTACTGATTATGATTGTTGGCATGAAGATTATGAATCAGTCACAGTTGATAAAGTTGTAAAAACAATGAACGAGAACATCGATAATGCGAAGAAAGTTATTTATAACGCAATAAATAAAATTCCTGACAAAAAAGATGATTATATAAGCGATGCTCTTAAGTCTGCGATTATAAGTTCAATTCATTCAATATCAGAAGAGTCAAAGGAAAAATTGGCAGCAATAATTAAAAGGTATTTGCTTTCATGAGTATAATTGTCGTTGGTTCGTCTGCATTTGATGATATCAAAACTCCAAGAGGATCGAGAAAAAGAATCGTTGGTGGTTCGTGCATATATTTTTCTATCGCATCAAGTTTTAAATCAAAAACTAATATTGTATCTGTAGTTGGAAGTGATTTTCCAAAAAGAATGCTTACAATACTTGGCAAAAGAAATATTGCAACCGACGGATTAATAATTGAGAATGGTACAACATTCAATTGGGGTGGCACATACAACACGTTTTCAGAAGATCCTGAAACAAGGTTCACCAATCTAAATGTATTCAAAAAGTTTTCTCCTCATATACCCACTTCGTATCCGAAAGAAAATGCAATTTTGTTTCTTGCCAATATAGATCCAGTTCTACAAAATAAAGTACTTGATTTATATCCCAAACCAAGAATTGTTGGTTTAGATACGATGAATTTCTGGATTAATTCAAAAAGAAAAGAATTATTCAAAATTTTAAACAGAATCGATATTTTAACAATTAACGAGTTAGAACTAAGATTAATAGGACGAAAAAAATCTATCCAGGATTGCTGTAAAGTTATTACAAAAGATTTAAAAATTAAATTTTTAATAGTCAAGAAGGGCAGTATGGGATCCATGCTAGTAACAAATAAATCATTCAATCTGGTTCCAAGTTATCCTTTTTGTGATGTAGTCGATCCAACTGGAGCGGGTGATAGTTATGCGGGTGCTCTCTTTAGTTTTTTAGACAATAAAAAAAATATTAACAAAGGAACAATTCTTGATGCAATGATTTATGCTACATCTCTATCATCTTTTACAATCGAAAATTTTGGAATTAACAGATTGTTAAATCTAAAAAGAAGTGATATTTACAAAAGGGAAAATGAATTAAAAAAGATTGCCAGGATTGAGATATAAAGCTCAGTCTTTCTTTGTTGCTTTCTTATCTTTCTTTGGGGATTTTTTTGCTTTCTTATCTTTCTTTGGGGATTTTTTTGTTTCCGCATCTTCCTTCGGGGATACTGCTTTTACATAAAGCATCTTCAAATTTGAAAGAGTTTCCGATAGAACTTTCTCTTCATCATCAGATAGATTTCCTTGGGTTTTAGTTTTTAGAACATCTAATATGTCAATTAGATCCTTAGACCTATTAAGGTCTCTGGATATTTGTCCGTTGGCGGGATCGGGCGTTAATCCGAGGTGTATCGTAGCATTAACGGCATAGGAAAGAACTATATTTGAAAAATCCATTAATGCTTCATTCTTGCTCATCTAAATATTCTATAATTAAATTATATTTTTTCTAGCACTTGAGTAGCAATACTTTCAAATACTTTTGTAATTGGTGAGTCAGGATTAGCAAAAACTATGGGGTTGCCTGAATCACCACCTTTTCTAATCTCAGGATCTATTGGTATCTCTCCTAAAAATGGAACATCAAATTTCTTAGCCATAGCTTTGCCCCCACCTCTGCCAAATATATCGATTACTTCATCACCATGTTGCAAATAGCTCATGTTCTCAACGATACCCCAAACAGGAACATTTAATTTTCTGAACATTTGAATTCCTCTTTTAACATCAATTAGTGCAACTTCTTGAGGAGTTGTAACAATTATTCCTCCGTTTAAAGGAACCGTTTGAATTAAAGATAGGTGGGCATCCCCAGTTCCTGGTGGGAGGTCGATTATCAAATTGTCTACCCCATCCCACTCAACATCTTCGATAAATTGTTTAATTGCTCCATGAATCATTGGACCTCTCCAAATAACGGTATCATCATCGTTCAACAAGAAGCCAATAGACATCATTTTTAAATTGAATTTTTCAATCGGGATTATCTTCCCATCTTTTGTCGCCATCGGTTTTGTATTTATTCCGCACATAATAGGGATACTTGGTCCCCAAATATCGGCATCCATAAGGCCAACGTGGTCAAGTATTTTTGAAAGAGCTAGAGCCAAATTTATTGCGACCGTCGATTTCCCAACCCCTCCTTTCCCACTAGCGATAGCTATATATGTAGAAATATTTGGGAGTTTAGAGCTGACTTCTGTATTTTCCTCAGATGATTTTTGATCTTTTTTATAACTTGCAAATTTAAGTTCTGGCAATTCTAGACCTTCTCTTGAAAAGGCATTATTAATTGCTATTGATATTGCTTTAGCGATTTCTTGATCTTCTTTTGGAAGCTCGATTGAAATTATCGTTTTTGATTTGGAAGTATCTATATCCTTAATTATTCCGAAAGAAATGATATCTCTGGTAAAACCCGGATAATTTATATCCTTAAGCAAATTCCGAATCGAATCTTTTTTGTCCATTGATTACATGCCAAGCTTTGTTTTGGCTTCGTCACTCATCATGTTGGGATTCCAAGGAGGATCCCATAAAATTTCGACAATTACATTTTTTGCACCAAGGGCATAAAGAGTATTCTCAACTTGTCTTGCAATACCGCTACCCATTGAGCAGCCAGGAGTAGTAAGTGTCATCTTTACACTGATGTTGTTATCAGCTGTTTCGATATTATATATAAGACCTAAATCAACAATACTGACGGGAAGTTCCGGATCCATAATGTTTTTTAGCGCTTCCATGACCTTGTCTTGAGTAAAGGTGAATTCGTTATCATTACTACTCTCACGTTTAAACGATTTAAGCTGGACATTGGAAGTATTTTGCGTTGATTCCTCAGAATTGATTTTCTTTTTGAAAATGATATTCTTCATTACGGGTTTAATTATACATCAAAAAAATATACTTACACTTTTTACATTAGTTGACACTTTATTCAGTATTAAATAAGCTAAAAATCAGATGAGAAGAACAACGAGAACCATTGAGTTAGGTGATGTCAAGATTGGTTCAGGTCATCCCGTATCCGTCCAGACTATGACAAAGACAGACACGAGAGATATTGTTTCTACAATTAATCAAATAAAAGAAGTAGAAGAAGCAGGGTGTCAAATCGTTAGGTGTGCAGTTCCCGACCTGGATGCGGCTAAGGCATTAAAGAAAATTATCAAAAGTGTCAAGATTCCTGTTATTGCCGATATCCATTTTGACCACAAATTGGCACTAGAATCTATTAAGTCTGGCATACATGGACTACGAATTAATCCTGGCAATATAGGCTCCAAAAGTAAAATAGAAACGGTAGTAAAATCTCTCAAACAAGCAAGCATCCCAGTGAGAATCGGAGTCAATTCGGGATCGTTAGAAAAAGATATTTTAAAGAAGTATGGATCTCCTACTTCAGATGCGTTGGTCGAGAGCGCCATGAGGCACATTTCAATTCTTGATGAACTCAATTTCAAAGATATTAAAGTTTCTGTTAAATCTACCAGCGTACTAATTATGCAAGATTCTTATAGAAAATTGGCATCTTTGACCGATATTCCTTTCCACGTTGGTGTTACAGAGACTGGAACTTTTGAAGTAGGGTCTGTGAAATCTGCAATCGGCATCGGAGGCTTGTTGTCTGAAGGAATAGGTGACACTATAAGGGTTTCTTTGACTGACAATCCTGTAAAAGAAGTGTTATTGGGAAATAATATCCTCAAAGCACTAGGCCATTTTAAAAATGGGATAGAACTTATATCTTGTCCTGGATGCGGTAGACTTGAAATTGATTTGGAAAGCTTAGTAAATGAGGTTGAAAAAAGAATAGCCAAACTTAAACCAAAAAGAACATTAAAGGTTGCTATACTTGGCTGTGTAGTAAATGGACCAGGCGAAGCATCAGATGCGGATATCGGCATTGCAGGGGGAAGGGGAAAAGGTCAGATTTACAAGAATGGTAAACTCTTTAGATCTTGCAACGAAGATGAGATCGTAGACCTATTAGTCGAGGAGATAAAAAATCTTAATTGATTTGATTCGGGAAATTGAGATTATCTAAATTTTTATTAGCAACTCTTAGAGAAGCTCCTTCTGATGCAGAAACTCAAAGTCATAAATTGATGATTAGAGCTGGCATGATAAGAAGGATTGCTGCTGGAATTTATAATTTTCTCCCAACTGGACTAAGAGTATTTAAAAAAGTTGAAAATATTATTAGAGAAGAAATGAATAATACTGGTGCCCTCGAAGTGATGATGCCTTTCGTTACCCCGTCTGATTTATGGATAAAGAGTGGAAGGTGGGATATCTATGGAAAGGAATTATTAAGATTCAAAGACAGAGCGGATAGAGAATTTTGTTTAGGCCCTACCCATGAAGAAGTCGTCACAGATTTGGTAGACAGAGAGATTAAATCATATAAAAACTTGCCTTTAACAATTTATCAAATTCAACCTAAGTTCAGAGATGAAATTAGACCAAGATTTGGAGTTATGAGGGCCAGAGAGTTTGTGATGAAAGATGCATATAGCTTTGATATTGATGAGCCGTCAGCCGAGATTTCGTACCAAAAGATGTTTGATGCATATAAAAGAATTTTTGAAAGATGTAGCCTTAATTTTAAAGCGGTCGAAGCGGATTCAGGAAATATAGGTGGTAGCGTATCTCATGAATTTATGGTTTTAACTGATACAGGCGAAGATGTGATTATGACATGCGATAAATGTGATTTTGCTGCCAATTTGAAATCAACTCCTGTTGTTTTTGATGAACAATATCAAATAGACAGAAAAGATTATTTGCCACTGGATTTAGTAGCAACTCCCTCACTAGTTTCTGTATCTGAAGTATCTGAATTTTTAAAAACAACATTTCGGAATGTTGTTAAAACAATGATCGTATCTACAAATCAGGGCTTTGAAGCGGCTCTAATTAGAGGAGATCATGAATTAAGTATTACTAAATATAAGAGATTTAGAGAATTAGATACTGTTGAATTAGCAACTGCGGACCAGATCAAAAAACTGAATACAATTAAAGGCTTTTCTGGCCCAATAGATTTAGATATAAAGATTTATGCAGATAACGCAATTAGACCTATGATCAATTTTGTTACCGGCGCAAATCAATTGGATAAACATTGTATGAATGTTAATTTTGGAAGAGATTTTAATATTAATGATTTTGGAGATTTGAGAGAAGCTCAACCGGGTGACAAATGTCAATGCCCTGAAGAGGGGGTCCTGACTACAACAAGAGGAATAGAAGTAGGACATGTTTTCAAATTAGGAAGGAAATATAGCGATTCCATGAGTGCCAAATTTGTTGACAAGAATGGAAAAGAAAAGTCTTTTTTTATGGGATGTTATGGAATTGGAGTTGGACGGGTAATCGCCGCTGCGATAGAACAAAATAATGATGATAATGGAATCAAACTCCCTCTTTCGATTGCTCCTTTTGAGGTTGTCGTTATACCTACAGATCTAAAAAATAATGATGTTGTAAAATTTAGCGAACAAATATACCATTTCCTTTTAGATTCAAAATTTGATGTAGCAATCGATGATAGAGATGAGACTCCTGGAGTTAAATTCAAAGACGCGGAACTGCTAGGAATCCCTTGGCATGTTGTTGTTGGCCCTAAATCACTTGCAAAAGATGTAGTTGAGTTGAAAAATAGACTTACTGGAGCTAGTGAGGAAATTAAGAAAAATGACTATACGAAAATCGAAGAGACAATAAATGAAACGTCCTGATAATTTGATTTTAGCGCTTGATACTCCCAATATAAAAGAAATCAAATCAATCCTTAGTGATTTATCCCCATATATTAATTTTGTAAAAATCGGTCCAATTGCATTTCTTCCAAATTCAGTTGAATTAATAAAAGTATTAGAAAAAATGCAAGTTTCAATCATGTTTGATTTTAAATTCTTTGATATTCCTAATACAATTATTGCTTCGTCGAATTTTCTTTTTAATATAAATACAAGAATATTTACCATGCATTGCTTGTCTGGTTCGAAATCGATTAGTAGTGTTTTAGAAGAATTAAAAAGAATAGAACAAAAAAGAGGTCAAACTAGGCCTGACATCTTTGGTGTTACGATATTAACGAGTTTTGATGAAGATGAAATAAATTCTATTGGTCTCAGTGGCACCATCGGAGACAATGTATTAAGACTAACTGAACAATCAATAAAAGCTGGGGTAGATGGAATTGTTTGCTCTGGTGATGAGATAGACCTAGTAAGAAAAAATTTTTCTGGTGCAGTAAAAATTCTGGTCCCTGGGGTAAGACTGGAGTCAGATAACGATGATCAAAAAAGAGTGGTATCACCCAAGGAAGCTCTACGTAGAGGTGCTGACTTTATTGTCCTTGGCAGAACCTTGACGGATGCGAAAGATAGAAAAAAGCGCATTAATGATATCATCGACACTTTAGGATATAATTAGATTTCCATATAGGAAGTAATCACATTGGGAATAAATACTGGCGCTATAGGATATGAAACTCAGAAAAAAACTGTCGTAATCGATGAGGAATCCGTAAGAAACTATCTTGAAGCAATAAATTCTGTTAATCCTTTTTATTCAAAATCTAAATATGTCCCCCCCATGTTTAATGTGGTCTTAGAAATAGCACATATACAAGAACTCTGGGAATCGGAGGAGTTACACGGTTCGAAAGAAGAAGCTGAGAAAAACGTCTTAATGCTTGTCCATGGTGAACAGAAAATGATTTTTAAAAGACTCTTAAAGCGTGGCGAAGAAATCACGACCCATTCGTTAATCGAAGATGTTCAGGATAAAGGCAAACATTATATTATTTTTTTAAAATCTGTCCATGAAGACAGTAATGCAAAGGAAGTGGGGCTATCCTATTGGACATTATTTATTCGAGCAGAAGATTCCAAATTGCAGACAAATACTCCTAAAAAAGAATCAAAGCCAAAACCACAAACTGAGATTGAAGAGAGAAATTTTGTATTAGATAAAGATTTCCATATTCCTGACGGCATAACTCATAAATATGCCGAAGCTTCAGGGGACCACAACAAAATACATATCGATTTAGAATACGCAAAAAAGGCTGGCCTGGAAGGCGTAATAGTGCACGGATTGTGTACTATGGCAATGGCAATCGAGCAAATAACTGATAACTATTTCAAAGGATTGCCCGGAGAAATCAAAGACGTAAATCTGAGATTCTCCAGCCCTGTATGGCCAGGAAATGACCTAACTGTTCGAGGTTGGTTAGAAAATGATGAAGTTCCAACCCTTTCATTTGAAGTGAATAGACTCAATAGTAATACAAAGGTTATAAAAAGCGGACATTTGAATTTTAGACCAGCCGTAGATCATCTTGAATTTTAAATACTGGCTACATGACTTTTTTCTGAGTTATTAAAGATGAACTGTTCTATGAATTCTCTGAGATTGGATATGCCGTACGAATTCGAAGATGAAACCATTGGCTGTCTATATTTGATTTCCAACATTTTTCTTTGATTTGGTGTCAGCAAATCTATCTTATTTAAAACAAGGATTCTTGGGTGATCTATTAGCTTTGTTTTTAAAAGAGTTTCTTCAACGGAAAATATTCTATCTTCTAAGTCAGGATCTGATGCATCTGCTACGTGAATCAAAATATCAGATGCATTAATTTCTTCCAGAGTGGCTCTAAATGAGGAAATTAAATCCTCAGGTAAGTTGCTAATAAAGCCCACGGTATCCGTTAATAAGATTTCTGTATTGTTCGATAAATATGTTCTTCGTGTTATGGGATTAAGAGTCGAAAAAGGCTTTGTGCTTTCGGTCACTTTCGACTTTGTTAATCTATTAAACAAAGTTGACTTGCCAGCGCAAGTGTATCCAATTAGTGTTGCTGCTAACAATTGATTCTTATCTCTATTGGATCTATTTCGAAATCTTCTCTGACTAAGTTTATTTATTTGTTTTTCGATAATATTAATCCTTTTTCTAATGTATCTTTTTCTTTGTTCAATTTTCTTCTCACCCGGTCCTTTTGATCCAATTCCTCCGGCAATTTGTGAAAATTGTTTACCTCGCCCCGCTAGCCTTGGTAGTTCATATTTTAATCGAGCTAGTTCGATCTGAGTATGTGCTTCTTTCGACTGGGCATTCTTCTGAAATATTTTTAGAATAATTTCTGTCCTATCGCTGATTTTTATACTCGTTAGTTTGGATATCTCTTTTGATTGAAGCGGTAGGAGTTCTTGGTTGAAAATTATTGAAGATACATCGTGATACTTTGATTCTAACAAAACTTCACTTAAAGCCCCCTTGCCAATTAAGGTAGTCGGATTATAACTTTTTCTTAATTGTGTTTTATATCCAACCACTTCTTTACGTAATGATGTACAGAGCTCTGTTAATTCACTTAGGGAATTTTCCAATTCTTTCTTGGACTGCGTTGAGACTATAACTAAGTAAACTTTTTCTAATTCTGAATTATTAAGAATTAACCGACTGGAACTATCTTTGCCCTCTGTATCCATACCCCACATCATCTCTTCGTTCAGCTTATTTAGATCGTTAAAATTATTTATTGACCACAGGCTTGTAGTATTTGAAATATTTTTATGACATAGTGAAAATATATTACGGTCATTCCCCTCTCTTTTAATCAATAAAAAATTTCGAAATTTCGAGTTTATTAGTGTAACTTTGTCTTTCTTTTCAAATTCATTTTTTCTATCAGTAATTGAGACCAGTCTTTTGTTACTTGGTCCATTCTTGACGTTGAATTTTGAATTTAAATGTGTTTCTAGTTCCCATATTTCACCAATGAAAATTTGATCAACTTTACCTCTATGGTTTATTACGAGATTTAAATTCCTTTTTAACAAATCGTGTACCAAAGACAGAGATTTTAAAAATTCTTTACTTATTAAAACTTCACCAATGATTTTCTTTCTAAGTAAACTTGAAAGTGCTTTCTTCTCGCTAATCTTTAAATTTTGAATCTTTCCCAATGATGATCCTATTTTATTTTCTCCCTAATTCCTAATCTAAACCCAAATCTTTGCTCGTAGCTTCTTTCGTCGGCGAATTTAATCTTAGAAATCTCAAGTTTTTCCTTTTCATCCAGCATTTCGGATGCTTCGCCTTTTAAGAGATTATTATTGATTTCAATTTCTGCATACTGATTTTTGAGTAGATTTTTGTACCAAGAAGAGTCCTTATTCTTCCTGGTCAAGTAGAGAAAACCATCTTTGTAAACTACTCTAAGTTTAACGGTTCTTAATTCATTCGATTTTCTGCTTATCGTGGAAACTTTCGTGATAAATGATGAAGGTGATTTGATATCTAGAACCATTTGATAATGTATAGTATAGCATTAGGAGCACTTTTCGTTGAAAATGGTAAATTTCATAGATTTTATTAATAATTTAAGGTTTAAATTCAAAAAAAATGCTTTCTATACATTAGATTTGCCACCTACCGCTCTTAACCATCTCGTTGATTTAAAAACGGAAAAAGAATCACTATTTATACAATCTGAGAATAGAGCAATAATAATTTATGAAAACGAAAATAGGTGTATTGTGCTTGGCAGTATTTTAACTGCTAAAAAAAGAAAGTTTAGACAATTGTTTATCTTAAGCTTTAGCGAATCATCCAACCAAATGTTGGACAATACCAATAATGTAATTGAAGAAGAAGATGTAATTCAGATTTTAATTGATTGGTTAAAAAAGTAAGTAGCTTAATGAAACGAACCCAACTACAAAAAAAATATAGAGAAATATCCCAACAATATACGGAACAGATGACGATTCGTGATCCTCTAATTTGTATGTACTTATTAAATCTTTAAGTTTGCCCATCTGGAATGTTATTATATATAAGTATTGTAGTATATAAAAGTAGAGAGATATAATGATTGAATTTCAAGAACCGATGTTTCGACCTCCTAGCGAGGCAAATAGCTTACTGATTCAAGCAACTATAGGTTGTTCTCACAATAATTGTACTTATTGCGCAATGTATCGACAACCAAACCAAAAATTTAGGATGAGGAGCAAAAAGGAGATTTTTCAGATAATAGATGAGCGTTCTTCTCCAGATTTCAGAAGATCATTTATTACGGATGGTAATGCACTTGTTATGCCTTACAAACTCTTAATTGAAACTATTGAAAAAATTTACAGTTCTAATTCCAACATGGAAAGAGTCTCTTTGTATGGCAATGTGGGAGACATTCTAAGAAAAGGCGATGATGAGTTAGCTATGTTAGGGTCCAACGGTCTGGCTATGGTTTATATAGGATTTGAAAGCGGAGACGATATAACACTTGCAAGAATAAAAAAAGGAGCAACTAAAGAGGAAACTATTCGGTCGATGTCAAAGCTTAAAAAAGCGGGAATCAAAGTTTCAGGCATGGTTCTTTTGGGCGTCGGCGGTAAAGATAGAAGTTTTATACATGCTTATGAAACGGCTGATATGTTATCACAAGGTGATCCAGATTATGTTGGACTGTTATCGTTACAGATTAGATCCAACGCTCCGATATATGAAAGTTGGAAAAAAGGAGAATTTGAGTTGCCAGATAAGTTTCAACTTTTAAAAGAATTAGAAATTATTGCTGAAAATACAAATCTATCTAATGGATATTTTTTCTCGAATCATATTTCCAATTATTTACCCATTAAAGCTATGTACCCTAGAGACAAAGAAGATATTGTAAAAAAAATAAAGAAAATTATTTCAGAAAAATCTGAAGATGAACTAAGATCCGAATATTATCGAGATATAGTAAATCAATATTAGAAATTAAAATCACAGAGAGTAATTATGAGCGAGAGCATTAAACACGAAGAAGATGAAGTAGAAGACGAGAAAGAAGAAGAGGCAGAAACAAAAGAAGCCACTCGCATGGAGGAAGATTGTTGCACTCTCGAGGATGAAGGTTGTTGCAACTAGTATGAATAAGGCATGATATCAGGGAATATAATAAAAGTGAAAACAATATGAAATTAGCCATTACTACACCAATAAGAGGATGCAGCACGGAGGATTTGAAATCTTTAGCTTCGCTTAGCGAACAAGGAGGTTTCTATGGGATATTCTCACCCGAAGTTCCTATCTATAGTGCTATCTCAAATGCTCAGGTTATGGCAGAGGCAACTAAGAAAATAAAAGTTGGTACGTGGATTACTAATATTTATATGAGAGAGCCAATAATGTGTGCGGCAGAAGCTTTAACTGTACAAGAATTGTCTGAAGGGAGGATGATTCTAGGTCTAGGCGTTTCTCATAAACCAATCAATGATATTTTTAAAATTGATATGGGTGATCCATATGAAAAAACAAGGGATTATGTAACAAAAGTTAAATCATATGCCGATGGTAGCTCTTCTCAGTTGATAATAAAAAGGGATTTGATTCCTTTTGATATTCATATTGCTGGTTTGACAACTAAGACAGCATCCTTAGCTGGCGAACTTGCTGATGGAATAATGCCTTACCTTGCTAGTAGGATACATTTAGCAAAATTATATAAATCTGCTATATCTGCAGGTGCAAGTAAAGATTTTGAACTAACTGCAGGGATACCTGTTTTTCTTTCTGACGATGTTGATGCTGCTTTAAAAGCTGCTAGAGTAGGTATTGGAAGACAAGCAAATCGACCTTTCTACAAAAGAGTTTTGAGGAATAGCGGATTTGAGGATGTCGTCGATAAAATAGATTCAGGAATACCAGCTGAGGAAGCATTAACCGAAGAACTATTGAATGAAGTATGTTTATATGGAAAAGCACAAGATTGCAGAAAGACTTTAGATTCTTACTATAACAACGGAACTACTCTTCCTATACTTACTCCATTTAATGTTGGACCTCAAAGTCCCCTGGACATGATGAATCAACTCTTACAATTGCTAGATTAATAAAGTAAACTTAGTGGATAATATCTTAAGGGAGGTATCAGATATGGATATTTCTGTTACAACGCCAGTATTTGGATGCCCTGTTGATGATTTAGTGGGAATTGCTAGATTGGCGGAGGACTCAAGCACACACGCAATATTATCACCCGAGGTTCCACCGTATAGCAGTCTTGCTAATGCTCATTTGATGTCTAATCATACGAAGGAAACAAAAGTAGGGACATGGATTTCTAACATATATTTACGTCATTCGGTTATATGTGCTGCCGAAGCAATGACGATTCAAGAAGCTAGCGGAGGGAGAATGTTACTTGGATTAGGTGTTTCTCATGCTCCGGTCAATGTGGCTCTTGGAATTGATATGGGTGACCCTATAGAATCTATGAGAACTTATGTTAACGAAGTGCGTTCTCACCTAGATGGTTCATCTCAACGAACTAGGCTTAAGCGGCAAGTGGATCCTTTTCCAATTTATATAGCCGGACTTACAGAAAAAACCGCAGAGCTTGCAGGAGAAGTTGCAGACGGTCTTATGCCCTATCTCGTAACTCCTGGTCACTTGCAGAAACTAATTGAATCTGGAAAAAAAGGAAGAGAATCATCATCTATTGAATCGAATCTTATTATGACGATAGGATTAGCTTCATTTATTTCTGAAGACTTAGATTTAGCTTTAGCTTCAGCCAAAAAAGGCCTTGCAGGCTATTGTATGCTACCTTTTTATCAAAGAGTACTTACTCTTTGTGGATACGGAGAAATAATAGATAGAATAAAAGGTGGAGAGAAGCCTGGTGATGTTTTGACGGACGAATTAGTCAGCGAGGTGGCTCTTGTTGGTCCAACAAGTAGATGCAAAGAAACTCTTTCTAAGTGGGAGGAGGCTGGGGTTGATATGACTATTATAACTCCTAGTCCCGTTGGCAAACAGACTCCTTTAGAAATAATGGAGAGTATTGTTCAAGTTGTTGGGTAGGCCGTTTGACAATGGTACCCTAAAGAATTTATGGCTGAATATAGAACTCTTACAAAGCGCTTAGAATTCTCTGCTTCCCATAGATATTGGAACAAGCACTGGTCCAAGAAAAAAAATCTTGAGATTTTCGGTAAATGTACAAGCGAATATGGTCACGGACACAATTACATATTAGAGACAACTATTGAAGGATCAGTCGATCCAGATACGGGAATGATGATTAATATTTATGAACTCAAACCCGTTATCAAAAGTGTTCTGAAAGAATTTGACCACAAATTTTTAAATGAAGATACAGATTATTTTGAAGAACTAATTCCCACAACCGAAAATTTTGCAAAAATATTGTATGAGTGTATAACTGAAAAATTAAATTCTGGAAATTGTAAATTAAAAAAAGTGAGACTCTACGAAACTAAAGATTTGTTTGTTGACTATTGGAAATAAAATGGGCGAAGAAAATTGTACATTGACTAGAATTTACTATTTTAGTGCGGCACACAGACTACATAATGATAAATTCTCAGATAAAAAAAACAAAAAAATATTCGGAAAATGTAATAATCCAAAAGGACATGGCCATGATTACTATGTTGAATTGTCGGTTAAAGGAGCAATCTCACCCGATACTGGTATGATTATCAATATAGAAGATTTAGACGGTGTTGCTTTTAAAATAATTGATAAACTTGATCATAAAAGATTAGATGTAGAGATAGAATATTTTACAAAAGTTAACGCCTCGGGTGAAAATATAGCAAAGTATTTATGGAAAAGATTCATCGACGAAATTCCAAGTCCGGCTTTTTTATTTCATATTAGACTTTGGGAGACATCAGAAAACTTTTTTGATTATAAGGAATAATAATGAACAAAATTGTCGAATTAACATGGAAAGACGTTTTATCTAGAATAAATTTTATCAAAAAGAAATATGATATAAGTTCTAAAACAAAAATTTATGGTGTACCTAAAAATGGGATGGTCTTGGCTGGATTTTTCGGATGCAAGAATGTTCCCACCCCTGAAGATGCTGATATTGTTATAGATGACATTTTGGATTCCGGTTCAACAAAGAAAAAATATAAAAAACTTTATCCGAAGAAGAAATTTATAACTCTTTTCAAGAAAGACAAGAATACTAAATGGGTGTATTTCCCGTTTGAAAAACAAACTGAGGACAATGAGGATACAATCGTGAGGCTTTTACAGATAATTGGTGAAGATCCTAACAGAGAAGGCCTCAAGAAGACACCCAAAAGATATTTGAATCTTTTTGCAGAATTTTTGAATCCAACAAAATTTGACATGACAACCTTTAATGCAGAAAAAACTGATGAGATGATAGTTCAGCTTGATGTTCCCTTTTATTCATTCTGTGAACATCATCTTTTACCTTTTTTTGGTAAAGGATATATAGCATATATTCCAGATAAGAAAATTGTAGGATTAAGCAAGCTTGCAAGAACCCTTGAGGTTTTTTCACGCAAGCTCCAAAACCAAGAAAGAATTACAAATCAAGTTGCCGATTATCTTCAGTCAAAACTAGATGCCAAAGGAGTCGCTGTCGTTTTAAAAGCGAGGCATCTTTGCATGGAGATGCGAGGAATTAAAGCTGCTGATGCAACTACCATTACGAGCAAGCTCTTAGGATATTTTAGAACGGATACGAGGACTAGAGCTGAGTTTCTAAATTTAATTGGCAATCATAGAAATTAAAGATTTAATGAAAAAAAAAGTTGCATTAATAAGTGGTGGAACGAGTGGGATAGGTAAGAGTCTTGTATCAATCTTCCTCGACAATGAAATCAAAGTAATAACGTTTTCTAGAAACAAAAAAAATCTAGATCAATTGGTAAAAGAATTCAAAAATGATAAAGATCTTTTGTGTCTTCAAGCGGATGTTACTTCGCCTAAGGATATTAAAAAGATTTTTTCTACTATTAAAAAGAAACATAAAAGGCTAGATTTCTTGGTTAATAACTCTGGGCTAGGGATACGAGCCCCTGTCGCAAAATTAAAATTAAATGAATGGAAAAAAATAATCGATACAAACTTGACTGGAGTTTTTTTGTTAACTACGACCTTCCTTCCACTACTAAAGAAAGATTCTTTGATTTTAAATATAGGATCTATTGCCTCAAAAATAGGATTTCCTAATTGGTCTGCATATTGCGCATCTAAATTTGGCTTAAAAGGATTCACAGAAGCATTGAGAGAAGAATTAAGACCAAAAAAAATTAAAGTTGTCCATGCTGAGATTGGACCTACATCAACTAGATTCTGGAAGCAAATTAAAGGATGGAAACCTGATAAGACGAAGATGATAAAAGATTCCGAGGTTGCTTCGGTACTATTTGATTCGATAACTAACAAAAAATCGCTAAATATAGATGAAATATCTCTTATGCCACCAGGTGGTATACTTTAATGTCTTTACCATTTGTTTTTGGTAAGTATTATAAGTTGGGTCGATAGTATGGATATAGAAAAGATCGATAATAAGTTGCTGAATTTATTGCAGTCTGATTTCCCGTTGACCGATAGCCCCTTTTCAGATTTGGGAGAGATGCTATCAATCTCTGAGGAAGAAGTCATAATTAGAACCCAGAAATTAAAGAATATTAAATTTATCAGACAGATCAGTGCCATCTTTGATACTAGAAGTATGAAATACAAATCTACTCTTGTAGCTATGGCTTTTGACGAAGATAAACTTGATGAGGCCGCGCATATAATCAATTCTCATCCAGGAGTTACCCATAACTACAAAAGAAATCATTTTTATAATTTGTGGTTCACATTAGCGGTTCCTCCGGATAGTAAATTAGGATTAGAAGCAACCGTCGATTTACTAGGGAAATTATCCAATTCACGACTTACTAGAATTCTTCCCACATTAAAGCTTTTCAAGATAGGAGTGAAGCTGGATATGACTGGTCAAGATTCTTTGTCTGCTAAAGATGAAGATTTTTATAGCGAAGAAAATATTTCTAAAGATTACAAATTTACAGAAAAAGATATAAATGTCATCAAGGAAGTTCAAGAAGATTTTCCTCTTGTTCCCAAACCTTTTGAGGAGATTGGAAAAAGACTTCGTATACCATCTAAAGATGTTATTGATTGCCTCAAGAAATTTAATAAAAATGGAATCATGAGAAGAGTTGCTGCAATTCTTCATCACAGAAAAGCTGGATTTCGAGCTAACGCAATGGGTGTTTGGAAAGTACCCGAAGACATGATTGAACAAATTGCAGCAGAAATGACGAGTTTCAAATCAGTAAGCCATTGTTATAGGAGACCTACTTATCCGGATTGGCCTTATTCTCTATTTACCATGATTCATGGACGTTCAGCTAAAGACTGTAATTCTTTACTAAAAAAGTTATCAGAACTTACAGGTATCAACGAATACGATGCTTTGTATAGCTCAAAAGAATATAAGAAAACAAGACTTAAATATTTCTCTGATGATTACAAAGTTTGGGAAAAGAAATATAGTAGGGAGAGTTTTGATGCTGTCGGTACTGACAATCAATCATAATAATTCTGAGATCTCATTTCTTGAGAACTTTGCATTCAACAAGGACAATCTACATCTCGCTCTTCAAGAATTGATTGAACGTGAAGGAATTGAAGAGTGTTTTATCCTATCGACTTGCAATAGAGTAGAGATATACGTTTATAGCGATATGGATAATATCGAACCAGAAATAATCGGATTCGTATCTAATTTTCATAAGTTTAAAATGGAAAAATCACCAACTACATACCAATTTATGCATGATAAAGATGCAGTTTATCATCTATTTAAAGTTTCATCTGGTTCTGACTCGATGATTCTCGGGGAACCACAGATTGTCAATCAAATCAAAGAAAGTTACAAGGTGGCTAGTTCTGTTGGGACGATAGGGGCTTATTTGCATAAACTTATCCATCTATCTCTTCATACTGCAAAAAAAGTTAGATCTGAAAGTTCGATAGGGAACAAAAGAGATTCGATTGGATCCTTAGTAGTTAAGTTGAGCAAAAAAATATTTGAAAAACTACAAGATAGAAGTGTTCTAATCCTTGGAACAGGCGAGATGTCCCAACTTCTGGTCTCTCATCTAAAGATGGAAGGTGTATCAAATATATTTGTCGCGAGTAGAGATGTAAAAAATGCTATTACCTTTAGTGATAGGAATTCATGTAAACCGGTTATTTTAGACAATATTGATAAATATCTTCCTGAAGTAGATATTGTTTTTTCAGCGACTGGTTCACAAAATTTCTTAGTCACAAAAGAACTCATGGAAAAAATATTACAATTAAGGAAAGAACAGAATATCTTTTTTATCGATATAGCAGTACCAAGGGATATTGATCCCAGAATAGGCACCCTCGACAAGTGTTTTTTGTATGATCTCGATGATTTGAAATCAATCATCAATGATGATTCTGTACAAAATAGTAAAAGCTTAGAAGAAGCATCACGTATAATAAAAGATTCTGTAGACCTATATACGTATTGGAAAAACACAAATGATTCTAAAGATATAATTAAAGCACTTAGGGAATATGTTTATAAAATTGTTGATTCTGAAATTAGTGGGAGTAAGGGCGACATAGATGTTGAATTCCTCTCGCGAAGAATTTCGAACAAGATACTACATGTTCCTATTAATAATATTAAAGCGGAATCTAATCTACAAGAAAGCTTATATCTAAAGATTTTATCAGATGTTTTTGATTTAAATAAAAATGAAATTAAACAAAATATCTTCGAACTTAATAATGAAAAAAGATATAAGAATAGGGACTAGATCGAGTAAATTAGCATTATGGCAAGCTAATTTTGTAAAAACTTTCTTAATAAATAATTTTGCTGATATAAATATTGAAATTGTTCCTATAACAACACAAGGTGACAAAAATCAAATCGATTCTATTGACTCAGTTGGAGGCAAGGGAGTCTTTATAAAAGAAATCGAAGAAGCATTAATTAAAAAAGAAATTGATATCGCAGTCCATAGCTACAAAGATGTACCAATAAATATTCCCGAAGAATTAGAGATAGTCGGTACGTCGAACAGGGAAGATCCAAGAGATGTTCTTATAACTTTATCTAAAAGTAATTTATATCAGCTTGTACCCCATTCTGTTATTGGAACTGGAAGT
>Ga0208879_1000070_pt1 | contig 99344 bp, 81 predicted proteins | sample Knorr_S15_td_Bot_FD_185605 | JGI IMG/M metagenome (GOLD analysis project Ga0208879, IMG submission 185605) | Marine microbial communities from Southern Atlantic Ocean transect - Knorr_S15_td_Bottom_ad_5009_LV_A (SPAdes) (version 2) | ecosystem: Environmental > Aquatic > Marine > Oceanic | place...
TTTCTTTTGCACCCATCCACAAGATATAATAGATCACTACCAAAATCAGCCCCCGCAAAAACGCACCGGAACGTCCACGGCGCGGATTGATTAGACCTAACGGAACCATTGCAACGGCAAAAGCCACGCAAGCCCACGGTGTAGTGAGTCTTAAAAATAGTTCAATTTGCGCAGACTGACTGGAGTTTCCCCAAAGCAAATTGGTTGGAACGCCCCAAATATGTCCGCCTTTTTTTTCAGGAACAATTTGCGGTGGACGAAAAATGTAGTTGAATTTTTCAAAAGCAATTGTACGGTAATTTTCTGCGGAACCCTGCAAATGAATTAGTCCATCTTCAAGGAATAAAACCAAATCCCGCTCGCCTTCACGAACATTGATACGTCCACGATCCGCGAGTGTCACCATCGAATCTTTCGTCAGTTCACGGTCAGTAATAAAAACTCCGCTTAAATCCTCATTTTCATCCTTGTCCTGAACGTGTAAAACCTTACCCGGAAAATCGTAATTCAGGACTAAAGGTTGAATTGTTTTTGTAGTTTGGGTTTTCAGCACCCGCAGTTTCTCTTCCTCAAATGCCGCGTATCCAGCCGGTTGCAGCCAGAGAGTAATGCTTAAAGTAAGAACGGTTGCAACTATTCCAAATAAAAAAAACGGACGCCCTATTTCCCAAAAGCTGATTCCAATCGCATTCATCGCGGAAATTTCATTGTCTGTTGAAAGTCGCACCATCAACACCACACAGGCAATCACAATTGCCAAAGGCAAAGTCACAGACAAAAACTGAGGCAGGCGGTAAAGTAACATCAAGCCTACACTAAACACGCTCACACCACGCTCCACAATTAAATATATCAGACGATAAACCGTTTCCATGGAAAGGATGAAAGTGAGAATTCCGGAGGCCAGTATAAACGGAAAAATCAACTGTAAAAATATAGAACGGGAAAGCAGCATGAATAATTTAGAGTTGATCCTTGATTTGCCAGGCCACGCGCATTGCGTTCAGGCCATCTTGACCGGTTACTTTTGGTTTTTTTCCTTGACGTACCGCTGAGAGAAAACTTTCTATTTCTGCTAACAAAGCATCTCCTTTTTCCAGTTGAAAGGTTTCCGGACGAAGAGTATCCGGATCAGGAAAAGCAGCGGAATCTACCTGAAGCTTGCGAGCTTGTCCTGTTCCATAATCAAGAGAAAGATAAAGTCCGGACTGAAAAATCCGCATTTTGCGTTCTGCTTTGTCGGAAACGCGACTGGCCGTTAAGTCCGCAATACATCCGGAAGGAAAGCGCAGCCTCGCGTTGGCCAAGTCTGCGGTTGAAGTGATGATGTTTACCCCTGTACCTTCCACAGATTCCGGATACTCTCCTACCACTGCCAGCACCAAATCAATGTCATGAATCATTAAATCAAGGATCACATCAACGTCAGTTCCACGTTTTGGAAAAGGCGCAATGCGGATGTTTTCAATGAATTTTGGTTGATCAATTAACTGCTGAAATTCGGTAAAAACCGGATTAAAACGTTCAAGATGCCCAATTTGCAGGCGCAGATTTTTGTCCCTGGAAAGCTGTTCCAGTTCTTCTGCTTCTTCAATTGTAGCGGCAAACGGTTTTTCGAGCAAAACATGAACACCGTTTTCCATAAAGGCTTTTGCAGTTTCATAATGATGAACAGTCGGCACAACGATACTCACTGCGTCTACTTGATCCAGCACCTCGTGATAATCCGTATGGAACGGAACACCAAGTTCATCCGCGATTTTTTGTCCCTGTTCCGGATCAACATCAACGACCCCTATCAGTTCAGATTCGGCAAGTGCGGCATATTTTTGAGCATGAAAGCGCCCAAGATAACCCACACCTATTACGGCTGTTTTTAACATTTTCATTCCTATTATTATTTATGATGAACCTGTAAAAAGTCCAGAAACCGTGTCATTTTGAGCGAAGCGAGAAATCTTGTCTAAGCGACCACACTAATATCATTAAGATTTCTCCCTATTGTCGAAATGACAAATAGTGGATTTCATACTTTTTACGACTGCATCATTTATGCGACTTGATAAATTACTGGACGATAAATTGCTTCTGGAATCTCGAGGTGATTTTCCTCGGCTGTCTCAAGCCACGTTTTTTTAGCAATCAGCACTTCTCGCAAGGCTTCTTCCGGAGTAGCACCAAATGCGGAACAATGTTGCAAATCCGGGATATCCGCGATATATCCCTTGTCGTCATCGCTGTAAAATAGATTGACATGATAATCTCTCATCTCGTTTCCTTCATATTAAGGTTGTGTTTTTCAACTATTTTCAATAATTGTTTCACCTGATACGGCTTTGCTTTACCGTTCACATTTTGTAAGTTTATTATTTCTTGAATGTCAGGATGATCAAAAATATGGTGACCGCCACTGACACGATTCAAACGAAAACCAAAGGCTTTGGCACAATTCACGATTTCATTGAAACGTATATTTTTGGAACCTGATAATAGTTTTTTCAGTAATTTTTGTTTTTGCATCTATAACTGTTTCCAAGTCCCTTTTCCACATCATTATTGCGAACAAAGTTTTCACGGCTTTGTTCAGTTCCAGGGTTTAGCAAGCTTGTCAATAAGTTTTTCCTATGGGGTGGACTACAGAACAGTAAAGCCACTTAAAGTTGTATTGTCACTTCCCATTTGATTGCCTGCGGCATCTTTTACACTTGCTTTGACAAAAACTTCAACTTCGTCTCCAACTCCTATTTTGGTTTCTTCAAGAATTATTTTAGGGATCCTTAATCCTTGGCTATTTCCCCATTTCTGCATTTAAGTCAACATATTGTCCCCAACTTATCAAGTTAATGTATATCCATAGTAAAGCCTTACTAGCTAAAAAACTAGTTTAGTGCAAATATAATTTTTCACCAACTAACTTCCACTCAACACATAGCTCTATAAAATCAAAACCAAAATAATCATGACCAGTGAGACAAAACGCAGAACTTGACTCACTCAAAAGTCATGTTTATTTGCATGCTTTTTTGGCAGTTTGCTCCATGCATTTTGAATAATTTTGGAAGCCATAAGCCTCCAGAATCAACAGTACGTATTTGAATATAAATTGTTCCAGGTCAGACAAATTTGGTTAAAGATTGTTCAGACTTGGCGTAACGGAAAGTGATCTGCAATGAACGTAAAATCACGGTCATTATGAAGTAACTGCACCTCATGCTCAATACAAAGTGCCGCAATCAGGCAATCAATTGTTTTTCGAATTGTAATCCCCATTTTGCGTAAAGTACGGTAAATTTCAGCCGACTGAATAAACGTAGTTGATGACATAGGAAGATATATCATTTCAGCAAGTAGTGTCTTTGTTTTTTGAAACTCCTGATCATCACTGATCCCCTGCAGTAACTCTGTCATGATAACACCACAAACGCACAAATCCTCTTCTTCATTTACAAAAGACTCAAATTTTGATACTTCCGCTGTTTGTTGATCAGCAAAGAAATTAATCCAGACAGTGGAATCAATCAGAATCATTCCGCCGTTCTCATTTGACGCATGGAATCAAGGTCTCCCTCCCAATGTATTTTTCCTTTTAATTCCAATATTTTTTTTTGCGTATTGCGGCGCAACAATTCCTTGAGAGCATAATCAACCAGTGCACGTTGAGTTTTTAAACCGGTCATTTTCAGGCCTGCTTCAACGAGTTTTTCGTTCATAACAATATTTGTTCTGCGCATAATATATTTCCTCTAATTATTAAATAAATACACATTATATATCATTTTATGTGTATGTAAAGCATTATGGCCATGTAAAAACTACGGAATCATTGAGTTCCCCCGGTACCAACACACGGGATTAACATTAACCAAAACTCAAACCTCGTCAGCCACCAAGAACGCTGAGAACTCCAAGAATGCCAAGAACAGCAAGTATAAAACTTAGTGCTCTTAGCGCCCTTAGCGGCAAATATTTTACACAAGAACGCCCTGTAAATATCTTGGTGTTTCTTAGCGCCCTTAGCGGCTAAAATTTATAACTAAAATCCAAAAACCAAAGAAATCAACTCGCGAGTTTTTCCAATTCCAGAATTTGCTGATTCAGGGCTTCCAATGTTTTTTCGGTGGCACTGACTTTATCCTGCAATTCTGACACAATCTTTTCAGGAGCTTGTTTTAGGAAACCTGGATTGTCGAGTTTGCTACGGCTTTTTTCGACAAATCCAGATTCCGTTTTAAGTTTCTTTTGCAGTGCCTCAATTTCTTTTTTCCAGTCCAGTGCGGCGGCTTCAATACTGGCCAGCGTATCCTGAAAATACGCGCTCAGAGTGTCACCGGCAGCTTCGGGTGTTTTTTCGCTGATGTTTAGTTCACTCAAGCGAGCGAGCCGGATTATCAATTCAGGATGCGCACGAAAAAGTTCGGCATGTTTTGCGGAATCAAGTGTTGCGGCAACTTTTTTATCAAGTCCGATTTTTGCTTTCTCACGAAGGGCCCGGATTTGTGAAATGCTTTCTTTGATGATTTCAATCCGTCCATGTGCTGCCTTAAACTTATATGACTGCGCTTGCGGCCATTCACTGACTGCCAGCATTTCGGGTTGCTTAAATTGCCCCCAGAGTGCTTCCGTGACAAATGGTACATACGGATGAAGCAACTTTATCAGAGTTGTAAATCCATAAGCCAGAACCTGATTATCTTCTTCAGTACGTTCTGGTGTTTTGTCCATTTCCAAATACCAGTCACAAAAATCGCCCCAGAAGAAACTTTTTAAATTGTCTACGACATCCGACAAACGATGCGCCTCCAGTCCGGATTGAGTGCCTCGAATCAAATCATTCAATCCGTGCAGCAGCCACTTCGCAAGTTCCGACTTCACATTTTGTGGTGGAGAGAGTGGAGTGTTTTCCGGAATTGTCATTAAAATGTATCTGCCGGCATTCCAGATTTTATTGGCAAACCGACGGCTACTTTCCATTTTTTCCGGATAAAGCCGTAAATCCTGTCCGGGCCCTGTTCCTAAAATCAAGGCAATCCTCAAGGCATCCGCGCCATATTCTTTAATACTGACCAAGGGATCAATCACCGTTTTTGGTTCAGATTTTGACATCTTTTTACCGTCACGTGTACGGATGAGCCCGTGCAGATACACGGTTTTAAAAGGCACATCCTGCAGCATATACGTCGTCATCAAAATCATACGCGCAACCCAGAAAAACAGGATGTCATAGCCTGTTTCCATAATATTCGTTGGATGAAATTTTTGAAAATCCGGACTGCTCTCAAGTATTTCTTCCAGCGACAATGTAAAATCGGCTGCCGCTTCCGGATCAACCAGTGTGCTCCATGTCCAAAGTGCGGATGAAAACCAGGTGTCAAGGGTGTCCGGATCCTGTTCCCAACCGTCCGCGACTTCAAGGTGCTGCAGACTAACCTTTGTTTCAGATTCACGGTAATAAACCGGAATGCGGTGTCCCCACCAAATTTGACGTGAAATACACCAGTCCTGCAAATTTTCAATCCAGTAAAAATATGTAGAATCGAAACGTTCCGGAACCAAACTAATATCTCCGGAACGTACTACGTCGATCATAACGTCTTTGAGACTTTGCTTTTTTCCTTTCCATTCAACTGCGGGTTTGTTCACATCGATAAACCACTGCTCGCGGATTTGTGGTTCAATCGCGCCGCCGCCGCGGCTGTTGAAAGCTTTGCTGTGCGTATAATCCGTATCAGTTTTTACCAGCAAACCTTTGGCCTTCAGCTTTTCCACAATTTGCGGACGTGCCACCTCAATAGGCATCCCTGCAAATTCATTGGCGATCGAAAGCAAATTTCCGTCAAAATCAATAATCGCTTCTTTCTCCAGCCCATGCCTTTCAGCAATTCCAAAATCCACATGATCGTGCCAGGGCGTAATTGTCATCACGCCTGTTCCGAATTCCGGATCAACCACATCATCCTTGATAATAGTGGCGGTAATCTTTCCATTGATCCACTCGCATTCAAACGTCTCACGGTGTTTGTACTGTTTGTAGCGGCGATCTTCCGGATGCATGACAACATATTTGTCGCCGAATTTTGTTTCCGGACGTACCGTGCCGATCTGAAATGGTCCATATTGAAAGGTGAAAAACGGGGAATTAGTATCTTTGCGTTCCACCTCATCATCTGAAACATTGGTTTTCAGGTTCGGATCCCAATTGACAATCCGTGGACCACGGAAAATCAAACCATCTTCGTACATCCGTTTAAATGTTTCATTCACACAACGATTGAGTTGAGGATCCATCGTGTAACGCTCACGGCTCCAGTCACAACTTGAACCCAGCGCCTTGACCTGATTCCGGATTGTGCCCTGTGAATTTTTGACATATTCCGCAATCCGTCGCAAAACCTCATCACGACCCAATTCCGCACGAGGATCAGCAATTCCTTCCTCAGCTTTGATTTTCTGCAAAACCACATTTTCAGTTGCAATCGCGGCATGATCCGTTCCCGGTAGCCAAAGCGCTTCGTGTCCGTCCATACGCTGCCAACGAATAAAAATATCCTCCAGAACCAGCATCACCGCATGACCGACATGCAACTGTCCGGTGGCATTCGGCGGAGGCATTGAAATTGTGAAAGCAGGTTTTTCGGAATTCGCATCCGCACGGAAGGCACCACTGTTTTCCCACTGCTCTGCAATTTGTTTTTCAAATGCTTGAGGATTGTAGGCTTTAGCTAATGAGGTCATTTTTTTGGTTTAAAATGAAATTTGGGATGGATTTGTGAGAAGCTACAACTTTGAAAGCCGTTGAGTATAAGTGCAGGTTAAGTAATGAAAATTCAGCCAAGTATGCCACCTTTTCATTGCTCGCTCCACAAGGTTTTCAGGCAATTTTTTTGGCAAGAGCACAGCACTTTTTATATTTTTTACCACTTCCGCATGGGCACGGTTGATTACGTCCGATAGTAGGCTGGGCACGAACAGGTTGTGGTTTTTTCTTTTTTACTTTTTCCTCGGCTGGCGCCTCTACTTCTCCATGGATGAATTCCATATCTTGCTGAATTGGGGGAGGTTCAGCTTCTGCCAAAGGGTGGGCAATCGTCAATTTATAAAATGTGCTGATTGCTTCCAGATCAATCCTGTTCATTAAATCCGAAAACATTGCAAATGCCTGTTTTCGATATTCGTCGAGCGGTTTTTTCTGTGCATAACCAACCAGCCCAATACCTTCACGCAGATGATCCATGGACAGCAAATGATCCTTCCAGAGGTTATCGTTGACCTTCAACAGAACCTGCCTTTCCAGATCAAGAATCATTTGGTTTAACACTTCTTTACGATCTTCATCGGAAACCGCTGGTTCAAAATTAAATTCCGCGACTTTACGGAAAAAATCAATTTTTTCTTTGTAAAGATCTTCAATCCATCCATAAAATTTTTCTGCGTGCTCATCCGCTTTGAGTTCCTCTTCATACCATTTTTCGTTCAGTACCTTAGCAAAGACACCCTCAAAAGCACGGTTGAATCCCTGAACATCCCACTGATCCGCGTACTTGTCCTCACAATGTTGATCCATCATGCGATCAACTATGCCGTCACACATTTCCAAGATAAGCTCATGTACACCATCACCGAGAATTTCACGACGCCGGCCGTAAATGATGGAGCGCTGCTTTTCCATCACATCATCATATTCAAGGACATGCTTCCGAATATCAAAATGATAACCTTCAACCTTGCTCTGCGCGTTGCTGATTGCCTTGGTGATAAAGACATGTTCAATCGGCTCGTCTTCTTCAATATTCAGTTTGTCCATTAAGTTTGAAATACGCTCGCCGCCAAAAATCCGCAACAAGTCGTCTTCCAGTGAAAGCAGAAACTGGGATGCGCCAGGATCACCTTGCCGTCCGGAACGACCCCGGAACTGATTGTCGATACGGCGGCTGTCATGCCTTCCTGTTCCGAGCACAAACACCCCCCCGACTTCCAGTGTTTCCGGCGAAGGTTTAATATCTGTTCCACGTCCTGCCATATTTGTCGCAATTGTAACTGCCCCAAATAGACCTGCAATTGAGATAATTTCTGCTTCCCGTTCATGGTGTTTTGCATTCAGAACTTCGTGAGAAATTCCTTCTTTCTTGAGCAATTTACTGATTGATTCAGAGACTTCGATGGAAACTGTTCCAACCAAAACCGGCTGACCCTTCTCGTTAAGCGCTTTGATACGATCGATAGTCGCACGATATTTCGCATCCACAGTTTTGAAAACTACATCCGAAAGGTCCTTACGAATCAGTGGTTTATTTGTAGGAACAACAACAACGCCTAAATTGTATATTTTCTTAAATTCATTTTTTTCTGTTTCCGCTGTTCCAGTCATTCCGGAAAGTTTTTTGTACAGCCGAAAATAATTTTGGAAAGTGATAGTCGCGAGTGTCTGGTTTTCACGTTCAACGGTAACGCCTTCCTTTGCTTCCAACGCCTGATGAAGTCCGTCACTAAAACGTCGTCCCGGCATCAAACGTCCGGTAAACTCATCCACGATGATTACCTGACCTTCCTGTACAACATAATCGACATCCTTGTTGAACATGTAATGTGCCTTCAAAGCCTGATTAACATGGTGCAGAATTTCCATGTTTTCATAATCAAACAAGCTTGTTTCCTTAACCAGCAAATCCTGTAGGCGCTCCTCGATTTTGACAGAACCCTGATCGGTCAGGTTGATGCTGCGTGCTCTTTCATCAAGTGCAAAGTCTCCATCGCGCACAATATCATGGTCTTCCATTTCTTCCAGATTTTCGGCGATATTGTGGATTTGATCCTGCGGCAGTTTTCCTACTTCCTCTTTGCGGATTTCACGACTGAGGCCGTAAACAAATTTATTAATTTGATGATATTTCTCAATATTATCTTCAGTTGGACCACTGATGATCAACGGTGTCCGTGCTTCGTCAACAAGGATACTGTCAACCTCATCGACAACAGCAAAATTAAAGTCACGCTGAACATAATCCTCAAGAGAAAATTTCATGTTGTCGCGCAAATAATCGAAACCAAATTCGTTATTTGTACCGTATGTAATATCAGCCGCGTAAGCACTGCGGCGGCCTTCGTCGTAAATTCCGTGCTGAATCAAACCTACCCTTAAACCGAGGAATTCAAAGATTTGCCCCATCCACTGACTGTCTCGTTTCGCCAAATAATCATTCGGCGTAATGATGTGAACACCTTTTCCGCTAAGAGCGTTAAGATAAACCGGACACGTTGAAGACAAAGTTTTGCCTTCTCCAGTCGCCATTTCCGCAATGTTTCCATGATGCAAAGCCAACCCTCCCTGCAACTGCACGTCGTAATGTCGCTCACCAATCATACGCTGTGACGCTTCCCGAACAAGAGCAAAAGCTTCCGGAATCAAGTTATCCATTGCTTCACCGGCTTCAAGACGAGATTTAAAATCCTCTGTTTTTTTAGGAAAATCCTCATCCGCCAAGCCCTGCATTTCAGCTTCATGCGCATTTATTTTATCAACTACTTTTTGGTAACCAGCTAGTGTTTTTGTGTTTTCGTCACCAAATAATTTTTTAACTTTTTTCCACATATTTTCCTTGTGCCGTTTGGGGCAGAGTGAGGACGGTTGTCTGAAGGCGAGTGTGTGATTTGTCCGCGAGTCGTAATTATTTTTGTGTGATTTGCTCGTTGACTGCATCAGTCCAACTAAAATCCGGTAGTGTAATTGTAGCAAAACCCGCATGTTGGGTCAAGAACTACAAAGTCCGGACAACAACTAAAAGCATCAACAATAACTTGCAATTCTGAGGGGTTAGCTTATCTTCAAGATAGAATCAAAATTTATTGAGATTAACCAGTTATGCGCTATTTTTTCTATTTTATACTTTTGCTGACTACATTTCTTGGAGGATGTTATCCGGAATCGCTGAACTATAAGCCCGGCTGGGGAACACGCTGGATTGAAGGGACGATGCTGGAAGAAAACTCGAATGTGTTGAATACCAAGGGGTTCATCGTCGTCCTTGAATACTATTCGAACTTCATTAAGTTTGAAAATGAATCTCCGCTTTATGCTCCAAAAGCGAGATTGGTTTTTCCGGAAAAGAAGGGGAGTTTCCACATAAGTTTTGACCTTAAAGCAACAGCCATAGACTTGGCTTTTGTGGCCTCAGGATACAGCCTGCAGCGATTCCGCTTTCGGAGACAAGTGGGAGTTGGAGAATTACGCTATGACGCCAGATTGGCCCGCAGTGAAGTTTGGAAAAATGAATTTCTTCTGCAAACAGGACCATTTTTGGAAAATTTCATCCTTGAACAGCGCTATAAAATGCCTGATTCTCAACAACTGTTTCTTGGAAATTGGCTGGATAACGAGCGTAAGATATTTTCCGAGGAAAAGGGAAATTGAAAGAACTGCTCAGGCAAAAAAAGTTCTGATCATTTCTCCATTGTGTAACGCATAAAAAACCTCATTCAAAGCAGAAGTTTTTCCCACTTCAACTTGACCCTCCGAATCAAGACTGATCAATCCATATAAGCAATTGAATTTATTGCTTTCCTGCATAGTCCTGGCAACAGCGTCATGCAACGTCATTCCGTCATCAACCCTTGTTACAACTTTTGCCGCGGCTGCCTGCTGTGTGATTTGTTCACCTATTCCTGTACACGAAACACCTGCTTTTGCGGAAGCATAAGTTCCGGCCACCGTCGGACTGTCACTGACGCGTCCTGGAATTTCACAGCCAATGCCGCCGGTTGATGTGCCAGCAAAAATACGCCCTTCTTTGTCCAGCGCCACCGCACCGACTGTTCCGTGTTTTCCTTTACAACGTTTTTCGTATTCCTCCAAACGCTCCGCAGTCACAGGATTATATTCCTCCATGCCGTGTTTCCGACAAAAAGCCGTGGCTTGATCCCCACTTAAAATCGTGTGTTCTTCTCTGGACAGCAAGGCTGCAGCCTCAATTGGATTGCGGATATTTTGTATATTAATCACGCCAGAAAAACGATTATTAGTCCCGTCCATCAAGGCCGAACTCATCCGCACCTCGCCGTCGGCCTGAAGCTTGGAACCTGTTCCGGCATTAAAAATAGGATCATCCTCCAGCATCCTAATCGCGTGCCGAACAGCTTCTTCAGCCGAACCCTTTTGCAGTATTACAAATGAATCTTCCCAGATGTGACAAAGGGAATCATGCATTTCCTGCGCTTCAACAACTTTGCCTTCCAGACTTCCGGCACCGCCGTGGATGATTAATTGCTCCATCTTGTTTATGTGTTGCGCCCGACCATCACAAAAGCAGACCAGTAATATGGCGCACTCCACTGGACATCATCCAGCATTTCCAGACGTGCTTCGCGCATTGCCTTGCGGGCGGACATTCCTGTAAGAAATTTGTCATAAAATTTGGTCATCAATAATTGCGTTCCGGCATCACTTACTTCCCAGAAGGAATTGATCACATTTTTCACACCGGCTTCCTGAAAAGAACGACGTAAACCATAAACGCCTTCACCTTCATGTATTTCTCCCAAACCGGTTTCGCATGCAGACAGAACAACCAATTGTGTTCCCTCCAAATCCAAACTCAAAACCTCCATCGCAGTCAAGACTCCATCGTTATCGGTGTCAATTTCACCAAGCATGGAAGCATTTGCATTCAATCCTGCAAATGCAAGACCTGCCCTCAGCAAAGGATTATCCGCAGGCGGCGGAATACTGCTTGAACCACGACTGAGACCTTGCAGACGTTTTTTCAATTTTTCGTCTTCCTTGAGAAAAAATCCGTGAGTTGCAATATGCAGAACTTCTGGTGCAGAAGACATATTCCGGAGCAATTTTTCTTCCGCGGCACGTTGCGAATAAATTGATGTTACACGACTGCCGCCCGAGTTTGCGTCTTTTCTATCGGCAACTTCCTTAATCACTTCACCTTCTTTTTCTGCACCAGGAAGTGGATCAAAATTAAGTCCGCGCAAACCGGATCCCATCCGCGCACCCTGTGCAACACTACGGGAGCGCTTATGTGTTACTTCCCGTGCTGCCGGAGTTTTGAGGAGTTCATCGGAATTATAGTCAGGTCCCGCAATAATCATCAAATCACCTTTTGCCGCAAGCAATGGTTCCAGCGCCAAATCTCTTGAGGAACTGATGATGCGCAAATCGAAATTTTCCAGCAGATAGCTGTCGTCTTCATCCGTCAAAACATCAAACGGCAAGACATTCAGCAGACTGTCCGGAGAAATAAAAATTGAAGCGGTTTCTCCCAATGCACCTGTAAGCGGCTGCCAAAGTTCTTCCCAAAGTTCCAGAGCAACACTTTTGACGTCTTCGTCTTCTGCACCCTCATCCTGAACTATTTCGCGTAATTCCATGACCATGATACTGATCAATTCTAAATCTTCATATTCTATAATATTGAATTCACCCTTATTTATCACAACTGCTAATATACGTAATGATTCATCATCTCCGCGGAAACTTATAAAATCAACCAAAGCATTTTCACCCATTCCCTTAACCACTTCGTCTGCAGAAACCTGCTTGGTGGATTGGCGGAAACGCTGACTTTGTTCTCCAAGTTTAAGTTGGAGCAAATTGACTTTTTCCTCCAATTGATATATTATTTGAGGAAATTCTTTGCGGTTGTCATCAGTTGGTCCGGACAGCGTTAGTCCTGCTAATTGTTTTCGGGTTTGAGTCAATTCTTCCGTAATTGCCTGCAACTCCGGTGAACCAGACATCATCACCACTTGTTGAGTTTCACTGGTAATTTTGAGCAACAAACCTTTGCGCCTCAGGCTAACTTCAAAAAGATCGCGGGCAGAACGTTCATCATCCAAACTCAACAGCATGCGGATATACGCATTTTGTTCCGGCCTGTATAAACTGATATAAGACTGGCGTGTGTTGTCTCCTGCAACCCAAAGCACACGATCAAAAAATGCGTTTCTGCGATTAAATCCTGTTTTAAAAACATCATAAGCTTCTTCCGTTTTGCCCATTGTTTTGAGCAAGTTAGCAAGATTATTCAGTGTTTCAAAAGTATAAGGATGATTTTCGCCCAAAACTTCTTCTTCAAGTCTCAGCGTCTCGCGGAACATTTTCAGCGCCTCTTCCGTTTTTTCCTGAACAACAAATAGTTCGCCAATATCATTCATACTGCGCAAAGTGTCAGCATGACGTTTCCCAAAAACTTTCGTTCTTCCTTCCAACGCCGCAGTCAAATACTTTTCTGCATCTGCCAAATTTCCAAGTGACTTTTGCACACGCCCCAGATTGTTCAGTGCTTTCAAAGTATTCTGGTGATCGGCGCCTAACTGCTCTTTCCACAATCCGTGTACTTTTAAAAATATAGGAAAAGCTTCATCATAACGCTTGTCACGCAGGAACAGGTAGGCAAGATTATTCTGATTGGCAAGTGTGTTGACATGTGTTTCGCCAAAAACCTCGGTATTGAGTTTAATGACTATTTTGTAATTTAGTTCCGAACGCTCAAAGTCACCCTGTGATTCATAAAGAAACGCAAGGTTGTTCAGCAAGGCAAGTGTGGTAGGATGACGCTCACCCTGGATTCTTCCGGAAATAGTATATGCCTTTTTGAAAAGCGGTTCCGCTTCATCGTAAAGACCTTGATTTTCAAGAAATAGGGCCAAGTTGTTCATCACAGAAACTGCCTGTGGAGATTCTTCGCCCAGAGCCGCTATCATCACTTTCAAGGATTTCCGAAACAGTTTTTCCGCTTTTTGGTAATCACCCAAACGACGGCGCACACTGGCCATATTATTCAGGTCACCTGCCGTATTTGGATGTGCTTCTCCGAGCAGTACCAAGTCAATTTCATAAACCTGTTGATGTAAAGCCAAGGCCTTTTTGAGCTTACCTGTATCTTCATAAAGCTGGGCCAAATGACTTTTGATCTGCACGACAAGCAGGTCTTCCTCACCATATTCTGTTACCGCCCCTTGCATACTTTCTAAAAATAATTTTTCGGCCTGAGCATATTTTCCCTGCTGGCGGTAAATTTCGGCCAGATTTTCTTTGCTCTCTAAAATCAAAAGATTTGTTTCATCCAGAACTTCAAGCATCAAAGGCAGCGCTGTTTCAAATAATTCTTGCGCAGTATTTATTTTTCCCTGAGAAAGATTTAACTGGGCCAGCTTCACCATTACAGAAAGTGTGTCAGGATCATTCTCGCCCAAGATTTTTTTATATGCATTCAATGCCTGACTAAGCATTGCCTCTGCATCGGCAGTACGTCCCAGTTCCTGCAAATTCAAACCAAGTGCTTTCATTCTGGATGCTCGTTGCGGATCATCTTCAGTGGTAATTCGCAGTGCTTCCTGTAGCACAGGCTCCGCCATTTCCGGATCAATCGCATTAAGAAATTTTCCGTAATTGTCGAGTACGGAAAGTGTCTCCGTAGCAGCTTCACCAAAAGAGGCAACACTGGTTTCAAGAGTCACTTGGTAAATCTGATTTGCCTCCTCCAATTGGTCGAGTTCCGTATGGATTTGTGCCAGCAGCAACAAACTTGAAATTGTTCTCAAAGCACCTGAACCAAAGGCGGTTTCCGCGAGAGTCACTGCCTCCTGTGCAGAATTCAATGCGCCTTCGAGATTGCCTTCCTGATAAAGTTGTTCAATTTCAGTCTGACGTAAATTCCATAACTCTGCCGCCTTTTCCGGAGTTGTTTGGGCAGATGCCGTGTTAGCAACGGACAAAGTCAGTATAAAAATAAGGATTAGTCCTAAAGTTCCGGACTTAAACAAAGTAATTAAATTTCGCATATTGACCTCTTTAATAATTAGTAATGCACTATTATACATCATTTGCTAATATTTCTGCCAACAATTCAAATTCGGCTTGGTTGATTTAACAAGTACTGAATCTCTAACATGCTTTATCCTCAAGCTAAAGCTGTCGCAATCCATGCTTTGAAATTAAAATATGCCGCAAAAATGCTTTGCGTTATTTGCTCTAAATCAGCCGCCAAAACTTGCTTCCAAACTTTCCAAATTTTGTGATGAAGTCTCCCACTGTCTGAGATTTATTGAGAGTTCATCGCTTAACTCGTTTTTTTTAATTTGTAATTTCTGAACGTCATCAGGTGACGTTTGCTGAAAAAAATCTGCAACTCCAAATTTTGCTTCAATTGCATAAATTTTCTGTTCGGTTTCTTCAACCAATGTTTCAAAACGTGATGCCTGTTTTTTTAATTTTGAAATTTCACGTTGCATTTTTTTTCGTTTATCATAGCTCAATTCTTGAAGTACAGGCTCCGGCGCGGCTGTTTGCAGAAGTGTCGTGGAAAGAGGTTGATCGCGGCTGAGATGATCGTCGCCAAATTTTTCCAGGTATTCATGGTAACTTCCTGAAAAATCTCTGACACCATCCGGAGTTAACTCGAGGATGTGTGTTGCCACTTTTGAGACAAAATGTCGATAGTGACTGACCACAAGAACGGTTCCTTCAAATGCATTCAAAGCATCACCAAGCGCCGCGACACCTTCCAAATCCATGTGGTTTGTGGGCTCGTCTAGGATCAAAATATTCCGTTTTTCCAACATAATACGAGCAAAAAGCAAGCGCGCCGATTCCCCTCCACTCAAGGCAGAAACCTGTTTGAGAGCCTCATCTCCAGAAAGCAAAACTCGTCCTAACAAACCGCGGATTGCCCCAATCGGTTCGTGTGGCGCAGTCGCGTAGAGCCAATCGTAAGCACTAATTTTTCCACATAACTGTTCGTGGTGATCCTGGGCAAAATAAGAAGTATGTGTTTCATAACCCCACTCGAAAGTACCTTCGTCCGCAGCAAGCTGATCAAGAATAATTTTTAGCAAAGTTGATTTGCCAATTCCGTTTGGACCAATGATAGCAACTTTTTCGCCTCGCTGAATTTCAAAAGAAATATTTTTCAGGACTTCCGTATCAGCAAATTTTTTGCTCACATTTTTTACAGTCAGGACGGTTCTACCGGAAGGACGAGCTTGCACAAATTTCAAATCCGGCGAAATCCTGGAGGAGCGCTTTACCTCTGGGACTTCCATTTTATCGAGTTGTTTGACGCGTGACTGAGCTTGTCGGGCTTTGGTTGCTTTTGCGCGGAAACGTTCAACAAAGGCTTGTAACTCGGCCGATTTTCGCTCGTAACTTTTTATTTCTTTAAGTTTTTGAGTTTCTGCCAGCACCTTTGCTTCAAGAAATTGTTCATAGTTTCCTGTATAAAGCCGCAATTCCTCGTAATCAATATCAACAATGTAGCCCGCAACCTCATTGAGAAAATTGCGATCATGCGAAATAAAAATAAGCGTTCCGGCAAACTGCGAGCACAAATATTTTTCCAGCCAGCGAATTGAAACTATATCCAAATGGTTAGTTGGTTCATCCAAAAGAAGCACGTCCGGCTGCTGAAAAAGCAGTTGCGCCAAAAGCACACGCAGTTTAAATCCTCCGGATAACGCACTCATTGGGCCGGTGTGATAGCGTTCAGCGATTCCCAATCCGGATAATAACTCTCCGGCAAAAGGCTCTGCGACATAACCGTCTTCTTCCGCAATTATTTCTTCCAGTTGCCCAAGCCTGTGACCAGTTTTGCTGTCGAAATTTTCGGACTCAAGTATTTTTTCTTTTTCAAAAAGTGCCTCACACAAGGTTGGTCTTCCAAGCAGTACAACGTCAACAACCCGATTGTTCTCAAACTTAAAATGGTCCTGCTGGAGTACGCCAAGTTTTAAGTCACGTGGAACTGATATTGTGCCTGAATAAGGTTTTTCTTCACCTGTTATCAAGCGCAGCAACGTGGATTTTCCGGAACCATTTGCGCCGACAAGTCCGTAACTTTTTCCTGGATCAAAGGTTACAGAGGATTTTTCAAAGAGAATTTTTTTGCCATACTGCATGGCTAAGTCAGCAACGCTGATCATTTCACACAAATGCTAAAATTATAAATTACTGTACTAAGTCTAAACGCCATTTCTTTCACTTGCGAAAACAAATTAAAATCAACAGTTAAACAGCTTGCATTACAGGTTGATTCTTTAATTGCTATTTTAGAAAAAAACTTGATGAATATCAATGTAATTCTAAAATTATGTCTGCACATAGTTCCTTTAACAAAATGCTAAATTTACGCATTCCATTTTATTGACATTCCGAGGTTGCCGAGGATAAGATTTTACGTTATCTTGAGTCCTAACTAATTTTATCTCCAATAAGCGCTTTTCCTCTCATGCACCGTAACACAACCTTCCGTGAGCACAGCGGATATTTTGAATCATGGCTTCCGGATACGGAATCATTGCTCATACAACTGTGTGATCACCTCTTTCATTCAGGTTTTGTTTTCCTGGATTCATCGGAAACTGAGATAGAAGCAGGGGGCTGGGTGATTCGTGATTTTATTGACCAGGAAGCAGAAGTCCTTCAGGAACTCGTACCAAGGAAACGTTTTAGTGCATTCTGTGATTATGTGAATAATTTTGAATGGTCAAAGGCACAACTAAACAAAAAACTTTGTCAACGAATCCTCAAAAAGTTTGATCAGTTGGCAATGGGGAAGCACCACCATTTCAATATTCGTTTCAACATTGCGGAAGGTCTGCGTCAGTCAGAGAATCATCCTTTGCAGGATCTGCTTTTGTACATAGAAACGTACCACAGTTTGATCTTAATTCAAGAGACATCTCAGCAAAAAGAGGCCGCAGAGGAACCTGATTTTTCAAAAACAAACTACAAGCTTGAAGACTTGATGCAGTTAAGAAGTCAACTCCAGCAACGCCTTGGGGGGCACGAACTGGTAAAGGGTTTTCTGAAACATATTGCCAAGGCACGAGGTGTAACTCCAGAAAGTTTGGTTCCTGCAGAAAAAAAACAGAATCGGCAATTTCCGCAAATTAAATTTATCCGCCCCTCAAAGCAAACTTCTGCTACAGAAAAACTGGTAGAAACAGATATTTCTGCAGAAATAGAAACGCCAGAAAGTACAGCTGAAATAAGCAAACTGGAACACAAATCAGCTTCTGTTCCGGATCAAGATGAACAAATGGGAATTTTACTTGAACCGGATTTTGAACAATTTGCAATTGCTGATGCAAGTGAAACGGAAATTGAGGAAAAAGAAATAGTCGAAAAAGAAATAGAACAGGAACCAGTCGAAAATTCGCAGGAACCTGAAACTTCGGTTGCTGTTTCTTCTATTGAAATGTTGAATGACTTTGATGATGATGTGGAAGAGCTGGAAGAGGATGAAACCGGATTACTTCAAGATGATACTGAAGAAACGGATGTCGTATTTGGCAGCAAAAAAATAACTCATTCAGCCATGGAAAAGTTTGTGCAGCGGTATGCGGACAGTGCACTGAAATTTCTTTTGCGCAGAACCCTGGACGGGAGACCATTGCCTCCGGAAATTGAAGGCGTTTATTCCAGTTGGGAAAAACGCGGATTATCACGGGGGCGTCTGAAAAAATATGTGCTTAAACTGATGGAGTGGTCTGAAGTGCCTGAAATGCCAATTCTTGATCTCCTGCAAATACTTCGAGATCGTATCTACGAAGTTTCACAAAAAAATAAGAGCTAACTTGTTTTATGATTGATTTAGTTCTTCTCGTAATTTTGAAAAGTATTCCAAACTTTCCGGATTTGCGAGTGCAGCGGTATTTTCAACCTTTTCATTTTTAATAGTTTGTAATGCGGCCTTTTCCACCTTTTTTCCGCTGATTGTTCGTGGCACATCCGGAATTGCAAAAATCCGTGCCGGAACATGACGTGGTGTAGTATCTTTGCGAATGGTTGATTTTATTTTTGCGACTAACTCAGCATCGAGTTGGTGTCCTTCGCATAACACCACAAACAGCACAATCCGCACATCATTTTCCCAGGGCTGGGCTAAAACCAGGCTGTCCAATATCTCCGGCATTTGCTCAACAGGCCGATATATTTCAGACGTACCGATACGTACTCCTCCGGGATTGAGTACAGTGTCGCTTCGGCCAAAGACAATCACACCGCCATGCTCCGTAATTTCGATAAAATCACCATGTGTCCAAACATCCGGAAAATTTTCAAAATATGATTTGTGATATTTTTTACCATCAGAATCATTCCAGAAATAGATTGGTGTTGACGGAAATGGCGTGGCACAAACCAATTCTCCTTTTTCACAAACTACTGATTTTCCTTCAGGATTGTATGCAAGAATATTCATACCCAAACTTTTGCATTGAAGTTCCTCAGAGTAAACCGGCAAGTTTGGATTTCCACCCATAAAACAACCGGCGATGTCTGTACCGCCTGCGACTGACATGAGTACAACCGAAGCAACTTCCGCATAAATCCATGAAAACAAATCTGCAGGAAGTGGAGACCCTGTTGATAAAATAGCTCGTAACGAATCCAGCTGATGATTTTCTTTTGGTGAATATCCGGCTTTATTTACCGCACCCAGAAACTTTGGGCTTGTGCCAAAATGAGTGATACGCTGATCATCAATTAAACGCCACATTCGGCTCATGTCCGGAAATGCAGGGGCTCCATCATACAAAATAAGTGTAGCTCCGGATGCAAGTCCACTCACCAACCAGTTCCACATCATCCAGCCGCATGTTGTAAAAAAGAACAACCGGTCGCCAGGCTGCAAATCCGCGTGATAACGGTGCTCAGTTAGATGCTTGAGCAAGGTGCCTCCTGCACCATGAACAATAGATTTTGGCAAACCTGTTGTTCCTGAAGAGTAAAGAATATAAAGTGGATGGTCAAAAGGCAGTTGAGCGAAATTTATGCTATCGGCAGAAAGGTCCAGTAGTGCGTCCCATCCTTGTTCCTTGTCCTGCAATACCATTGGCGATTCCGTAAATGGAACTACAAACACCGCTTCAATACTAGCAATGCGCTTGGTGATTTCACGGATTTTAATCAGACAATCGTGTTCTTTACCATTATAGTTATACGCGTTTGCAGTGATTAAAATTTTTGGCGAAATTTGTCCGAGCCGATCGTAAATTCCGTTAATTCCAAAATCAGGTGAGCAGGAAGACCAAATTGCGCCCAGACTTGCGGCAGCCAACATGCCGATAATTGCTTCCGGACAATTTGGAATCACTGCGGCCACCCGATCCTTTTCACAAACTCCGAGCGACTTCATTCCGGAAGCACAATGCGCGACTGCTTTTCGCAAATCCGCATAACTCAATGAACTCGTTTTGCCGTCTTCGCCTATAAAACATAGAGCCTCATTTTCAGCCTTACCCTGTGCTAACAAATTTTCTGCAAAATTTAATTTTGCTCCTGTAAACCATCCTGAAGATTCGGTGCCGATTTTTTTGCTGAAACCAGATTTGCTCATTACTTTGCTCCAGGTAGCGGATGAGCGGACTTCACAATCGTGCCAAACTTCTTCCCAAAAAAGTTCTGGATTCTCAATCGACCACTGGTGCAAAGTTGCATATTCAATATCCGGAAGATTGTACCGTTGCTGAATTTTTTTGCTGAAGCGAGTCATCACGGTTTTTTCTTTTAATTCGAGACTCGGCTGCCAAAGAGGTTTAGACATTTTTTCTCCTTTCATTATTTGATGCACTCGTAAATAGTTGTCATTCCCGCGAAAGCGGGAATCCAGGAACTTGTAAGTATCTGAAATAATGGATTCCCGCTTTCGCGGGAATGACAAACAAGTGAGTCATTTAGACTTTTTACTTGGCTATCATTATTTGAATTGTAAATCAATGAGCTTGGCCGTGATACCTCCTCCCCAGTTTTCCGGAACAATTTCATCAATTGGAAAGCCAAACTCTTTGGCCTGTCCGGGTTCCAAAGGCAAAGAATCACTGAAAGAATAATTATTGACAGGATAAAAATTATGGACTTTGGAAACTTCACCTGCATCTCCTAAAAATTCAACACTCATTGTTGCAATCTTGATGGTACTGTTACCTTTATTTCGGATTACTCCAAAAATTGCTGTTCCGAGCTTGCCTTTCGAAGTTCCTAAGTCTATCCTGACATCCTGAAGTTCAATTTTGCTAAGTTCATTTTGTAATTCTTCACGCTTCATTTGCTGAAAATACAAGGTTAGGATTACCAGAAAAATAATTGTTAGCCCCAGAATTACAAAGGGTTTGTGTCGTTTGAAAAACATGAATGAATTCTCCTGTTTAGGTTTGCGCTAACTAAGCAGTGAATCCTACTATAGATAAAATAACGGGTCAATGTCCAACTTTTTGAGCTTCTTCAAAAAACTCGAACGTTTCAGCTGGGCAGTTTTTTTCTAGCGGTTTGTCCTTGTTTTACAAGTTTAAGTTGATTTAATTGAATTTTTCAAAAAAATGTATTGTAGAAGACGTTGCCCATAGTATAGTATGTTTGCAGCGTTCTCTATGTCTTCGCTAATCCGAGCTTCAGGACGAAGTTAAAGACATCTTTGGAAGAGTATGGATGCGGCTAGTTTTTATTGCTAAAAATCTCAACAAATACACATCACAATTATTTAAGATAAATCGGAGGAGCGAATGGTAAAAGTCGACATCGTGCGGGCAATCCAGCTGGGGGCCGACCTACAGTTTGGCGAAGCAGAAAAATTGGTCAACGATATGTTGGAAATGATCAAAGAAAAATTAGAAAAAGGTGAGGATGTACTCATCACAGGTTTAGGCAAGTTTGAGTTACGTGACAAAAAGGCGCGGCCCGGACGTGACCCTAAATCAAAAAGAGATTACGAAATCGCAGCACGTCGGGTTGTGACTTTTCATCCCTCTAAAGTTTGGCGTGACGAGTTGAACAATAATATTTAGTTGAAATACTTTCATGCAGTTTAAGGCAGTTTGCTTTGATTTGGACGGCACATTGCTTGACAGTTTGGCTGACCTGGCAGATTGCACGAATAAAATACTTTTAAAACGCGGGTTCCCAGAACACCCTGTGGATGCATTTCGCTACTTTGTAGGTGACGGTGCGAAAATGCTAATGACCCGTGTCCTTCCTGAAGAAGTACGTAACGAATCCCTCATCGAAGACTGCCGACAGGATTTCGAGACATCCTATCGCGAGTGCTGGAATGAGCAGACTATTCCATACAAAGATATTCCTGAATTACTTGACGCGCTAATTGGCCGCCAGTTAAAATTGACGGTTCTCTCTAACAAACCAAACGAGTTTACTTTACTGATGGTTGAGAATCTTTTAGCCCAATGGAATTTTGAAGTGGTTTTGGGACAACGCGAAGGAATTCCGCGCAAGCCGGATCCTGCGGGAATGTTGGAAATTTGCCAACAATTGGAAATTCCGGCAGAAGCTTTTCTCTATCTAGGTGATACCGCAACCGATATGAAAACGGCGGTCTCCGCAGGATGCTTTCCTGTGGGTGTACTTTGGGGCTTTCGTACTGAAGAAGAACTGAGAGATAACGGAGCCCGTGCAATTGTCAAAGAACCGTTGGACGTACTGGATTTTTTAATTTAAACAATACAGAATTTTATCAATGATGCCTACGTAAAATCATTTTCAGGACTACATTTCTCCTAATTCTCAAGCGCCTCTTTTATTGCGTCCGCCACAAAGCGCGACACCATCTTTTTACGGAAACCTAAAGTCATATCAGTATTATCCAGTGGTTTGGCAAGCTTCGCAGCAACGTGCGCCGCGGCCTCAATTCGCTCTGTTGTGAGTCTTTCTCCAATCAACATTTTTTCTGCTTCATAGGCACGCAACGGAGATGAAGCGACTGCCCCCAAAACAATCCGGATTTCAGCACATTCACCTGCGATACTGGAGCTTCCGACGGTACCGGAGCTTGCGGCGGCACCGGACCTTCCGGATTTTTCCAGACGCAGTGCTGTCGCCACACCCAGAATTGGAAAATCTATTGAATCTCGTCTGCGTAATTTTTTATAGTTCATCCGCCAGCCTTCATGAGCAGGCAGGCGAATGGAAACGAGCAATTCATCTGGAGTTTTGTTAAGAAAATCCGCGCCGTCATTTTTGTAAAACTCCGCGGCCGGAACCGTGCGTTCCCCATCCTGCGCCACCAAATAAAATTCAGCGTTCAAAGCCATCGCCACCGGAGCGCAGTCCGAGGATGAAACCGCCAAACATTTCGGACTGCTCAGGGCTACCCAACAAATGTCGCCGTCTTTTTTCAAACAAAACCCCAGTGCTTTGCGCCATGGAAATGTTTGATTGTAATAATTGCAGCGTGTGTCCAAACACAAATTTCCTCCAATCGTTCCCATATTCCGTAACTGTGGTGCGGAGACCAAAGCCGCCGCCTTAGCCAACGCCGGAAAGCGCTTGATGATTTCCGGATGTTCCGCTACTTGATTCAAGGAAACTCCGGAACCGATGCGCATTCCGTCAGCAGACTCGATTTTTTGTAGCTCCGCCAAATCCCGCAAACCAATCAAAGTTTGTGGAGTGAATTGCCGCCGTTTCATATTCGGAAATAAATCCGTTCCTCCGGCAGAATACATCGCCGTTTCGCCGCATTCCGCTTTCAGCGCTACTGCCTCAGCAACGCTCTTTGGAGCATGATAATCAAAAGGTGGTAAGCGTAACATGGTTACAATTCTTGCAGGTTTATTTTAATTAGGAACCGAAAAGTCCCATCCACGGATATTCAAAAAACAAAATTATTTCAGCACCTTCGTCTCCGGTTGCCATTTCAAATTTATAAACTGATCCAGATTTTGTGACCAGACGAATTCCGGAGCCGTATGAACTCCGAATTGTTTCACCAATTTCTCCGATTTCTTCAGCAACACTACCCTGTTCCCAAAAAAACACCGCTTGTAGTGCTTGTTGAACATCCTGCAGAAGCCAATAATCCAGCTTCGTGTTTTCGGTGTTGAAGTTCCAGCGGAGTTCTGTTCCGTAAAATAATGTGTGTGCCGCCTGGTAGCGATTTCCCGGATACGAACGTAAGCGGTCCGCGCCGCCGAGTGATTTGGAAGAACCGTTTTTATTGGCGTTAAGTTGATTTTGCGAGCTTTTGAGAGTGGCCGCTTCACATGCCGCAAAGCCTCCGCAGGCGTAATAGCCCTGCGTGGTTTTGAGCGATTCTAAATCCGTATTGCCTTCCTTTCTCACATGCGCGTCGGAGCGGAAATAATGAAATGCCCACGTATTGTTTTCAGGAATCGGCAGATAGTAGGTCAAGGCAAACGTTAAACTGTTAAAAGCCGCTCCTTGATTTACGGAAGGGAATCGGTCCCGCAAAATCCGGATGTTCAATCCGTCCCGTGGATCTCCGTAATCGTCCGTCAAGTCGATTTTCAATTGAAGGTGTTTTTGCGCGAAATCGACTTCAACCGGTGAAGCCAGTTTCTGCACCAATTCACCTTCAAAATCCCGGATTTCAACAAATTTTCCTTTGCCTCCATTGAAACCATACGCCAGTTCGAGTCTGCGTTCAAAATGCGTGAAGACCAATTCATAATTGTAAAACGTAAAATCTTTGCCAACATAAATATTGAAGTCGTTTTTTTCGCTTTTCATTCCACGGCTGCTGTACACATTTTGTCCAAATCGCGCGATTTTTCCTTGGGTCAGCGCGAGATAAGTCCAATCTGGAATCACAAAGAATTCATCAACTGACACGAAAAATCCCTGCGCGTCTCCTGTGAAACCCATGCCGAATACATCTGTCGAGGTTTCCGCAATATTCCCCGCATTGCCAATCAGGAACAACCCTTTACCAATTCCGGGAAAAGAATATGGAACCGGTAAGACAAACAATCCCGGAGTTTTGTCAAATTGATCTTGCCGTCGGTCAAACGTAATCGCGAATGCCGCTGTGCTATAAAACCAACAACAGAAAACAGTGACGATGACTCTCTTCCAAATTATTTTTTTCATGTCTATATCGTACATTATTTAAAAATGTCAAAAATAATTAGGTTTTACTGAAAATATGTTTTTGTCATCCCGGACTTGATCCGGGATCCAGCTTTAAAATAAAGTTGAATAGAAGAATTGAGGCAGTCCCCCTGGATTCCGGGTCTACGCTGTGCTTCGCCTGGAATGACACAGTTTTAGGGCTCATTGCTTTGGCACCAATTATCATAAATTTAGTCAATATTCACTCAGGAGGCGCAACATGGATCGGTTCCGGGAATTTGATTTGTGGAAAAGTCTTCGGACCGATTCTTCCTGATTTCCCTTTTTTCAAATCCTGCAAACCCTGAAATATTTTTTCCGGAGTAATCGGAACTTCGTCAATCCGTACTCCGACGGCATTGTAAATTGCATTTGCGATTGCGGGCATAATCGGCAGCAAAGGCCCTTGTCCGGCTTCTTTCGCACCATAAGGTCCTTCCGGATCGTGCGTTTCAACTAAAATGGTTTCGACTTCAGGCATGTCCAGCGAGGTCAAACTTTTGTAATCCAACATCGACGGAATTTTGTGCAGTCCTGCAGGACCGATGCCTCCGGAAGATCCTGATTTTCCGGTTCGATAAACTTGTTCCTCCATCATCGCCTCGCTCAAACCCATATACGCGCTGCCTTCAACTTGTCCAATGACAAGTTTTTCATTGATGGCCTGTCCTATGTCGTGAGCCAACCAGAGTTTATCTACTTTGTATAGACCGGTTTCCGGATCACATGTTACTTCGGCGACGCAGGCGGAATAGCTGTAATTTGGAGATGGACCAACGCCCGCGCCTTTAAATTTTCCGCCGCGGCGAGGAGGTGTATAACTGCCGACTGAGCCGAGAGTTCCGAATTTTGCTTCCGCCCATTGAACCGCGTCTTCAAAGGAAACAGCTTCTCCAGCACCATTTTTGGTGGTAACTTTTCCGTTCCGGAGGATTAACTTCTCTGTTGGAATTTTCAAAACTTCGGCTGCGGCAGTTAATATTTTTTCACGTAAAGGTCGTGCCGCGTCAATGGCTGCATTTCCTGTCATCAGCGTTACACGGCTGGAATAACTCCCTAAATCAACCGGAGTTAAATCTGTGTCGGCTGTCACCACAATCACATTATTAAGATGAATTCCAAGTTCCTCAGCCACAATTCCGGCCAGCACAGAATTTGAACCTTGTCCGATGTCCGTGCTTCCGCAAAAAACTGTTACTCCGCCGCCACGGTCGATTTTGATTTGCACTCCGGAATGCGGCATTTTATTCCAGTAAATCGGCAGTCCGGCGCCGCTCAAATAAGAACCGCATCCTAAGCCAAAACCTTTGCCGGAATTCGATTCTATACGCCGTATTTTGAATTCGGAAGCCTCGGTGACTTTGCGCAGACATTCCCCCAAACCGTTCGTGGTCACGGTGAGATGATTCACAGTTAAGCTGTTGTCCGGCACCAAGTGCCGCAAACGTAATTCAGCTGGATCCAACCCCAAATCTTCCGCAAATTTATCAAGCAAAACTTCCAGCGCAAAACGAGGTTGAGGTGTGCCGTGTCCACGTTTGGGTCCGCACGGAGCTTTGTTGGTGAAAACGCGCATTGCTTCAAATTTATAATTCGCAATCGGATAAGTCACCGTCTGTAGCGCACCCGTGTAAAAGGTGCTCGCCACTCCGTAACTGCCGTAAGCACCGCCATCTAGAAAATTACGGAAATGCAATGCCGTGATGGAACCGTCTGATTTCATTCCGGCTTTAACCCACATCAAAACCGGATGCCGTCCCCGATGCGCGTAAAAAACTTCTTCGCGGGTCAGCGTCATTTTCACCGGACGCCCCGTCATCATTGCTAATTTACATACAACAATTTCATGTTGAAACGGATCCGTTTTTCCGCCGAATCCGCCGCCAACTGGAGTAGCAATTACGCGGATTTGACTGGTCGGCATTTCCAGAACTTTGGCCAACGCAATGTGAACATAATGCGGCGTTTGCGTGGAAGACCAAAGCGTTACGCGTCCATCGGCGCCATGTTGAGCGACCGCCGCATGCTGTTCCATCGGCAAATGAGTATTGCCTTCGTAATAAAAAAGCTCTTCCCGCAAAAAATCGGCTTCCGCAAATCCGGCTTCTGTATCGCCAAATTCGAGTGCGACCTGTTTGTGAATATTTCCGGAATCGGCGTATTCGTGAATTTGAGCATCCTGAAGTTCTGACTCTTCCAATTCCTTCAAGCCGTCTTCAATCGACAAAATGGAAGGCAAAAGTTCATATTCCACCACAATATCTTCCAGTGCGGCTTCCGCGGTTTCTTCGTCAAGGGCTGCCACTGCCGCCACTGGATCACCGATCATGCGGACTTTATTCACGCACAAAGCTTCCTCATCCTGACTGACCGGCAAAATCCCGTAAGGAATCGGAACATCCTTTCCGGTCATGGCCACGACCACTCCAGGACGATTAAGTGCCTGTGAAACATCAATGCTTTTGATACGTGCGTGCGGATGAGGACTACGCAGCATTTTGGCATAAAGCATCCGGGGCAAAAACATATCATCGGCATAAACCGTTTCGCCTTTGGCTTTTGCCAGACCATCTACTTGAGCCCAGGATTTCCCGATCCATTGGAAGTCATTTGCGCCCCTCATTTCCTCAGCCATACGCTGCTCCTTTTTGCATTTCTTCGGCGGCTTGCTCGACGGCTTCTATGATTTTTGAGTAGCCTGTACAGCGACACAAATTTCCGGACAATGCTTCCCGAATAGTTTGTGAATCCGGATTTGGATTTTTATCCAGCAAGGCTTTGGCAGTCATCAACATTCCCGGAGAACAGTAACCGCACTGCGATGCGCCCTGTTCGGCAAAGGCGGTTTGCAATGGATGCGGTTTTACGTTGGCACCGGACCTTCCGGTTTCTGCCAAACCTTCAATTGTTTGAATATCACGCCCCTGTACTTCAACCGGTAAAACGAGACAGGACAGAATCGGATCACCGTCAATCAGTACCGAGCACGTTCCACACTCACCAAGTTCACATCCGTGTTTTGTTCCGGTGAGACGTAAATCTTCACGCAAAACTTCCAGCAAGGTTTTGTGAGTGGCAGTCCAAACCTCGTGGGATTCACCGTTGATTTTTAAAGTCAGCAATTGTTTCATTTTTATTTTCTGTTTGTTATCAGCCACTGTTTTACAAAGCTGGACACGTAAATTTTAAATCTGTTTTAATCCGTGAAGATCAGTGGCTATAATAATCCTGTCTAATTATTTTTCACCTGAAATCGTTTTGCCTTCATTTCAAAACGCGGCAGGCTTCCGGAAGGAACAACCGTTATTTCCGGCCGTAAACTCAATTCGTTCTGTATTGCCTGAGCCACAGTATTTCGAGCAGTTTCCGGATTTGTATTTTTACTTAGTTCCAGTTCAAGCTCCAAATTTCCCATTTCCCTTTCTGTGGAAACAGTGATGCGGAATTCCTCGACAGCCTCACATTGACGTATCAAATTTTCAACTGCACTTGGAAAAACATTGATTCCGCGAACAACCACCATGTCATCTGCACGTCCCAAAACTCCTCCTTCAAAACGTGAAAAAGTACGTCCGCATTTGCAGGGTTCCGGATTAAGCCGCACCAAATCTCCGGAACGGTAACGGATGACCGGAAAACCGATGCGACCTAAATTGGTGATGATTAACTCTCCCTGTTCGCCCTCCGGAACCGGTTCAAGCGTTTCCGGATTCAGCACTTCGACAATAAATTCGCTCTCGATAATGTGCGTTCCATTGGGCTGAATTTCACATTCAAAACTGTGCGCTCCGATTTCCGACGCTCCTGCGTGGTCAAAACATTTAGCGTTCCAAACGGATTCGATACGGGCTTTGGTGGCCGGAACATTTGCTCCCGGTTCTCCGGCTAGAATCAATTTTTGCAGCGGGATTTCTTTTAAATCAAATCCTGATTCTCGTGCGACTTCCGCCAGACGCAAGGCATACGTTGGCGTGCAGCACATCGCAGTCGCGCCAAGTTCTTTCATCAAGTGCAGACGTTGCAACGAGTCTCGGCCGCCACCCGGAATCATGAGGGACTTTATTTGCCGTGCGCCTTCGACTGCAGCCCAAAAACCGATGAACGGTCCAAAAGAAAACGGCACAAACAAACGATCATTTTCCGTTAAACCCGCGCCCGTCAAAACGAAACCCCAGCAACGTCCCCACCAATCCCAGCTTTCAGGGGTATCCAAAACTCGCAAAGGCGTTCCGGTTGTTCCGGAGGTCTGGTGAAAACGGGAGTAAGCGGATTCCGGAAAAGTGGTGTTGCATCCGAAAGGCAATGCATCACTCTGGGCTTGCAGCAATTCCTCCTTGCTTGTCAGCGGCAAACGCGACAAATCTTCAAGCGTCTTGATGGCTTCCGGATGAATTCCCGCATTTTCCAATTTGCCAGTATAGAAACGGTTACGCCCATAAACTATTTTAAGCATAGAACGCAATTTTTCTATTTGCAGCGCTTCCAGTGCCTTACGCGGCATAGTTTCTAAGGACTCTTTGAAATATCTCATTCAACGATTCTTTTCAACAAATTGATCTACCACTATAAAAATTGAATTAGCGTCCACCGACGAGGATAGAGTCAATTTTCAGCGTGGGTTGTCCGACAGTAGTTGGAACCCAGCCGCTGGCGGCACCACACATTCCTGCCGCTAAATCCAGATCATCGGCAATCATCGAAATTTGTGACAAGACATCGAAACCTTTACCGATGAGAGTCGCGCCGCGTACAGGTTCCGCGATTTTACCGTTGCGGATGGCATAGCCTTCCTGAACCGCAAAATTAAATTCACCTGTTCCGGGATTGACCGAACCGCCGCCCATTTTTTTTGCGTATAAACCGAATTTAATGGAGCGCAACATATCTTCAAAATTATCCTTTCCGGGAGCAATAAAGGTATTTCGCATACGTGAAACAGGTGCAAATTTATAGGACTCACGTCTCGCGGAACCGCTTCTGGGAATGCCGACTTGACCTGCGCCGATACGGTCGCTGAGGTAATTTTTGAGAATACCGTTTTCAATCAGCACCGTTTTCTGCGTTGGTGTACCTTCGTCATCCACATTACAAGAACCCCATTTGTTGGCAATGGTTCCATCGTCAATTGCATTCAGAATTGAGCGGCCGACGCGCTTCCCGATTTTGTCACAAAATGGCGAAGCATTTTTTCGGATCGCCTCTGTTTCCAGCGGATGTCCGCATGCTTCATGAAAAATAACTCCGCCGAATCCGTTACCAATAATCACCGGCATTGTTCCGCCATCGATGTATCCCGCACCGGCCATGCGCAGCGCGGACTGTGCCGCGTTTTCTGCTAATTCGTCCAGATTCAGATTCTCGAAAAATTCATAACCGCCTAAAACTCCGGGACTTTCTGAGGCGGTTTGTGGCCCATCACCTTTTTCGGCAACCGCTGAAAGCCGCATCCGGGAATAGCTTCGCGAATCTTCTGTCCACAAGCCTTCACTGTTGGCGATCAGCACCGAGCGTTTTTTTTCGGCCATGTTTGCATTCACTTGGCTGACTTCGGTTCCATGACGACGCGTAAGTTCATCCAGTTTCCGCAGCAGATCAACACGTTCAGATTTGCTCACAGTATCCGGATTAACGGCCACATGATGAATGTCCTGAATCGCCTGTTGTTCAAAAGGCTGAACTCCGCCACTCTGACCTGCTTTACGGGATTGCCCTAAATTTTTTGTTAGTTTCAGCAGATTGGCTTCGTCAGGATCACTGCTGTAACCGTAATATGCTTCGTTTCCATAAAGCAGCCGGATACCGATTCCAAATGAATTTGAGGAATTAATTTCATCAATTTTCTGATCCAGTAAATTGATTGAAGAGGAAACCGAGTCCTCAACAAATACTTCTGTAAAATCCGCACCCTGCTTGAATCCGGATTCAAAAATTTTTGCGATTATATTTTCTGCAAGCATAGTATTTCTCAATGATGATTAGGTTCTATAAGTGATTATTTTGATTTTTGGTAAAGCTAAACAGCGTCAGCAAAAGGCAGAGCCGGCGCTATCAGAATTTGAAATTATCAGCAAATGCTCCTCATGTTTCATGGTTTGAAAACTTTAAGCTGTAACTCATTAATTACTTTGAAATGTTTGGCATTACTGGAAACAAGTGTCATATTATTTTCAATTGCTGTTGCCGCGATTATGGCGTCTCCCAATCTCATATTTGACGCAAGTGCATGTTCTTCCACATAAATCAATGCACGATGCCCGATGTTTTCTGTGAGTGGTAAAATGCTGAACTCAAATTCGCGGATGAAATTTTTTACATATTTATGTTGAGATTTATTCTTCGCTCCTTGAATTAACTCCATGTAACTCTGAATTGAAAGTTGCCTGTCATTATCCTTTTCAATTAACAGTGCAGCTTTCTGATTGCCTCTCTGAACCCAGATCAGAATATCTGTATCATACAGCATAACGGGGTTTCCTCAATTTGCCCAGCTCTGCTAAAACGTCATCTTCACTTTGCACGTTCATGCCAAAAAAAGGATGATCTTTTATGTTTGTTCCTTTTTTAACTCCGGCAGGCTTGATGATGCCTTTGACTTTGCCATGATAGAGAACGGTTACACTTTCGTTTCTGTCCAGAGCTTTCAAAATATCACTTGTTTTGTATCTTAAATCTACTACTGTTGCTTCCATTTTATCCTCAAACAATAATTCTAAAAATGACTACTCATTATAGACATTCTAACAAACTTATCAAGGTCTTTTTCGTACATGAAAAACAGGCTCAATGGGAATTATTGGTGCTATGCAATTTCCGGCTGGTGGAGTTCCTTGTTGGATTTTCTATGACTGCGATAGAAATGTAATTCTTGTTCTTCGTGATAAAGCTGGTGTCCAACAGGACACCTCCAGTCATCGCTCCAGCTCGACCATCCTCCGAGCTTTTTTTATCTAGTTTTTGCATATAAATGTCAGTAACATAAGACTTGCACTCTATGCAATGAACATCTGCTATACCATCGCTGATAAAATCGAGTACGTATGGTCTTAACACTTTGTGCATCAAAAAAGGAATATACGATGAAGAGTTTTCCTGTGAATTTTTTCTACTTAACCATACCGGTAGTGCAATTCTGGCAGCTTGTTCTTCCAAGTGAGTACTCGATACCGTATATGAATGATTCACTGCCCATGGAAGCAATTTCTCTGCTGCCACCTCAATCTCACATCTATAATGAGTTTCTTGATACTTTTGGCATACTACCACAACACTTCTACTGCATTGTGGTAACTTGAGCAAATACTCATCAACTCGTTTTTTTATATCGAATTCTGGTTCTTTCCCAATGTTGAAAAATTGTCTGATAATACTCATACCTTCACTTTTTTCGCTAACATTCTGCATGTGTGTGAACATCTTTACGTCTCCTCCTATTCGATGCTAGCTCACACCAAAATATTTAATCTGATCCAGTGTTTTTAGTCAGAACCTTGATTAATTTTTCCACTGAAACAATTCACTTCTTTTTGAGTCACCAAATGTTACTTGAAGAAAATCAATGGGAAATGACTGTTTGGCATTTCACATGACGAATCCCATAACTAACAATCCAACGGCGATTATGAATCCCAAAAGATTCAAAACTGTAAGCCAATTAGGAGCAGAATCGACTTCTCCTTTAGTTAAGTCATAGAACTCACCTGAATAATTATGCCGATTCTTCGCTTCTTCTGTCGCATAATTGTGCATAACACCCCATGACCAAAATTCAATGATTGCTACGAAGATAGTCGCAACTATAAATGGCCAACCGTTGTCCCAAAGTAACCACGCTGCTATCCCAGCAATGATAACACCTAAAAAACCCATTTATTAAATAATTTCCTTAGTAAATAATGTTACATATCGATTACATTTTCCCAAATTTTTTGTTTTCATGCGCCTTACCTGAATAAAAAACAACTATCTGACATTTTTTATATTTGGCTCCATACTGTTGATTATCCAAACAAATGACTTAGAGAAATTGAAATTGATCAACTTTTAATTCGGATTTGCATGGCTTGTATGAATTATTGTTTAAAGTATATTTCCATAAGCTGAAATAAAACCCTTTGACAAAATTATACTCTCAATTGCCAAAATATAAAATCTTTCATGTTCGGTCTATAAAAACTCATTTCCAGAAACGTTTTTAAACAACGTTGTATTCCGGAATCAAGCGCTTTTCTGCGAAGCGTTTGTAATCCAGCATGCTGATATCAACCGTGGTCGCTGCTCCGTCAATGAGAATTTCGGCCAGCAGTTTTCCGCAAATTGGCCCCTGCATAAAACCATGTCCGGAAAATCCTGTCAGCAAATAAAATCCTTCAACCGGCGTGGAACCAATGATGGGGTGCGCATCCGGAGTCAGTTCATAAAGTCCGGCCTGCCTGGCCTTAATACCGGAATTTTCCAGAAAAGGCATGCGTTTAACTGCTGCTTCAATGTGGCGCATTTCCCACTCCTGATCGATGCTTTGGTCCTCGCCAATTTTCTCATTGGGGTTCGACATTCCGCTGAGCAGTCCAGAAGCTTCACGGTGAAAATAGAGGCTTTGTGAGAAATCAATCACAAAAGGAAATTCGGCAGGAAGTTCCGGAATTGTTTCTGTGACGAACCACTGGCGCCGCAGCGGCGAGACCGGAATTTCGAGGCCAATTTCATTTCCCAGAAAAGCACTCCACGGACCGCAGGCATTGACGACCGTTTCGGTTTCAACAGTTCCGAGAGAAGTGCGAACTTTCCGGACTCGGTTTTTTTCCAGCTCAATGCCGGTTACGGAACAATCACTAAGGCAAACGGCTCCGTGCCGTCGGGCAGCGTTGATGTACCCCATCACAATGCTGTTTGGATCAGCGAGTCCATCTTCTGCATTGAACGTCCCAGCGAGTGCATCCGGGAAAAAACAAGGCGCAGCCAGACGGCGCACTTCGTCTGCGGAAAGCCATTCTGTTTTTACTCCCAAAGAGTGCTGAAGTTTCAGTGTTTTTTGAAAAACGGAAACGTCTTTTTCATCAGTCAGCGCAAACAAATAACCACATTTCCGGACAAGTGCGGACTGACCGGTTTCTTCCTCAAATAGATCAATCATGGAAAGGCTTTTTTGAGAAAGCCGGATGTTGACTTCGGTGTTGAACTGATGACGAATACCACCCGCGCAGCGTCCGGTTGCTCCTGTACCAAAAAAAGCTTCGCGCTCCAGCAGTAAAATATTTGTTTGTCCACGGCACGCCAAATGGTATGCCGTGCTGGCACCCATAATTCCGCCGCCGAGAATTACAACATCAGCCGTTTTGGGAAGTCCGGACATTTTTTATAAGTTTGCAATCGTTCCGAGATTTTCGCGTTCCGCGTTTTTCAAGGCAATTACCGCAGTCACCGCATCCTGTACCGCGACTCCGCAGGATTTGAAAAATGTCAGTTGATTTTGAGAGGAACGACCACTTTTTGTACTATTAATGATTTCTCCGATTTCCGCGTGAATATGCTCCGCTGTGATCAAACCCTGTTTGAGCGGTGTGACTATATCTCCTGTTTCAACCAACGCCGATTCACGTGAATCGACAACCACAAGAGCATTGCGGATCGTTTCCGAGTCGATTTCCTGCATCGTCGGCTGAAAGGAACCGACTGCGTTTACATGAGCGCCCTTTTTGAGATGCTCAAATGAAATGACCGGAGTTGTGGAAGTAGTGGCGGTGCAGACAATGTCTGCGTCTTTTAGGGCTTTTGCAGATGAAGAAACTGCTCTCACATCTTTTGGAATTGGACCGACGCCGGACATTGATTCCGCAAATCTTTGGACATGTTCCGGATTAGGACTGTAAACCCAGGCTTGTTGTATTTTGCGTACAGTACAGACTGCATCCAATTGAGAAGCAGCCTGCTTCCCGCTGCCGATTATGGCGACGGTATTTGCTTCGGGCGGCGCAAGCAAATCTGTGGCGGCTCCAACTCCCGCTCCGGTACGGACAGCGGTCAACACCTCGCCGTCCATCAAAGACAATATTTGTCCATTTTCGGCATCAAGTACAAGCACAACCGCATGAATCAGGGGAAAACCCCGGGCTGGATTTTTTCCAAAAACAGTTACAATTTTCACTGCCATTTCACCATCGTCCAGCAGTGCGGCAGGCATAGTCAGGAGAACTCCATCCTGTTCAGGAATATGGACACGACTGCGGAGCGGCATATCAACTCGTCCGGATGATAAGCGGCTATAGGCACGTTTTGTTTCCACGATGGCAGTCTGCATTGGCAGTGCCTGCCGAACATCATCACAACTGAGAATCCGAATTTTCATTTTGCGGAAATTTAAAAAATCGAGTGAAGTGGAATTAAAAGTGAAGTGGAATTTAGAGTGAAGTTGACGGTTAATTTCCCAGATTTACACTGATCCTGTCGAAGTGGAGGCAAAGGGAAATTTAAAGCGTGATCTCGGTTTCGGCTCCGCTCAACCAGCGACTCCGTTCAACCAGCGCTCAAGAATCACTGGAAATATTCGCAACAAAATATGCTTGCCGAAGTATTAAAGATCAGTATAACTGAGGTAAGCTTTCAAAAAGACAACGGCTTTTTCAGATATTTTCGGCCCCCTGCGAAAAAAGAACTGTTGTGCCATAGAATATTTTTCAACCGTAGTCGGCTTCTTTTCATTCATTTCTCCGTTGGCATCCCTGCTTGGAGTCGTCAGAACCTTTTCCAAAAGTACCGGTGTGCCAAAATTGATTTCCTCAAGTTCCGGAGTCATCCTGGAAGAGAGCATGGTCATTGGAATGTCATAAAGTGTTTCCGCAAAGAAAAAACTCAAAAACCGCGCCATTGCCTCAATTTCTTCGTTACTACGCAATATGATCCAACTGGTGATTTCCTTGCGGAACTTTGCCAAATCTTCTTGCTTGATTCCGGAAGGATTAACACCAAGTTGTCCATCACTCAAGTAGGCTTTTGTTTTTAGACGCATATATCTGAAAAAACCACCTGATTTACGGAACAGCTTGTAGTTCAAAAAACGTTTGCCAAAATCACGTAAAGTTGAGCGTCCCAACATGAGTTGAGCCAAAATTTGTTTGGAATTGCTTGCGTCTTTCAGATCTGCGGAAACTCGCTCAAAGAGCAGAATAAGTTCTTTTTGCTCATTTTCAACATCAAGTAGACGTTGAATTTCTTCATCCGAAATTTGAGGTTTTTCCTCCGTTATTTCTGGAGTATCCTGCACAACTTCAATTTCTATTTCAGCAGTGTTTGGAACTGGAGACATTTGTGGAGGAGAATTGAACATCAGGTAAAGCAGCACAAAGATAGTAACAAACAATGTAGCCGTGAGCAGAGGATGCAATTTTTGCAATTTCATATTTCTTAATGGTTAAGAAATTTTATTGAGAGAAACCAAACCCTGTTATTTTGATTTTGCTTTTAAACCAGCTTGAATACGTAAAGGCAAGGCATGCAGTTTAATAAAACCAATGGCGTCTCTTGGATCGTAAGCACCGTGGTCAGCTTCCATAGTCGCCATGTCTTCATCATAGAGACTATTTGGTGACTTGCGTCCAGTCACCATGCAGTTGCCCTTGTAAAGTTCCAGACGAACAGTGCCGTTAACCGGTTCCTGAGTTTTCCGTACCATGTCGAGCAGAATTTCCATTTCCGGAGAAAACCAAAAACCATCATAAGTCAATTGCGAAAAGCGCGGCATCAGTGAATCTTTGAGATTGATCACACCACGGTTCAAGGTAATGGATTCCATCGCACGATGCGCAATGTGTAAAATAGTACCACCAGGTGTTTCATAAACACCACGATTTTTCATGCCGACAAAACGGGACTCCACCATATCGATCCGGCCGATTCCATGTTGGCCGCCCAGTTCATTGAGACGCGTCAGTAGCTTTGCCGGAGAATATTTCTGGCCGTCAAGCGCAACCGGATTTCCTTTTTCAAATTCAATCAGAATATCCTGTGCTTCATCCGGTGCAGCTTGAGGAGACGCTGATAATTCAAACATTTCCTGCAACGGCGCTTGCCACGGGTCTTCCAACATACCAGATTCAAAACTAATGTGCATCAGATTTTCATCGGAACTCCATGGTTGTTCTTTGGAGGCTTTGACCGGGATTTCATACTTTTCCGCATAGGCCAGAAGTTCGGTACGTCCAGGATATTTTTGATAAAACTCCGGAATTTTCCAGGGCGCAACTACACGTATGTCTGGTTTAAGCGCGTAATAACTTAACTCAAAGCGAACCTGATCATTTCCTTTCCCGGTCGCCCCATGTGCCACTGCTACCGCGCCTTCACGCTCCGCGACTTCAATCTGTTTCTTTGAAATTAAAGGCCGCGCTAAAGCTGTTCCGAGCAAATAAGTTCCTTCATAAAGCGCGTTCCACTGAATGGAAGGCAGCACGTAATCCTGCACAAATTCTTCTTCAACATTTTCTACCAGAACTTTTGCCGCGCCGGCTTTTTTACCTTTTTCGAGGATGGCTTCCATGTCTTCAACTTTTTGACCCAAATCAAGACAAAGCGCGATTACTTCATATCCTTGTTGAGCGAGCCAGTGGACAAGAACTGAAGTATCCAGACCGCCGGAATAAGCTAAAACGAGTTTTTCTTTGTTCATTTTCAATTTAATTGTGTTTCAGTAATTGGAGTAAGCGGAGATTCTTCAGGCTCTTCGTAATTATTGGGGAGATTTTCCGGATCCGCGGACATTGTCCGGATCACTTTGAGGGCAACAGGGCCTTTTTTGCCTGAACCAACCTCAAACTCAACACGATCTCCAAGGTTGAGATAGCGAAAACCGGCCTGTCTTATTTCAGACTGATGGACAAAAAGGTCATCTCCATTGTCTTGTTCAATGAAACCAAAACCCTTGTTTGGGTTAAACCATTTTACTGTTCCATCGCGCCGGACACCTTCTTCATAAGTATTCGTTTTTTTAGTCAGCAGGGCAAAGCCGAGCACCAGTGCGCCGACAGAAAATATTGCTAAAAAAAGGAAGGTGGTTTCATTAAAGAAAAATCCAATTGTTTTTTGTTCCCAGAGAAAATAGAGCAGTCCCAGCATCACAGCTGTTTGCGCTGTAATGATTGCCAGCAAATATTTGTTGTTCATGTTTTGTTAATTTTTTCATTTGTTTTTTTGTTAATAATCCACTGCGGATCGGTTTGTGTGTTTTTCCCCGCAGCGTCAAATTGTTTAGCCGACTTGCTCTGCCAGCCAACGTTCTGCGTCAATTGCCGCCATGCATCCTGTACCGGCCGCAGTAACTGCTTGACGGTAAACATGATCCTGCACATCTCCTGAAGCAAATACACCTTCGACAGAGGTATATGTTGTGCCCGGAGTTACTTTCACATAACCGTTTTCGTTCAAATTCAACTTATCTTTAAATAAACCCGTGTTTGGTATGTGTCCAATCGCGACGAACATTCCTGTGAGAGGATGTTCTGTAACTTTTTCGGTTTTAACGTTTCTCACTTTGAGAGATGTCATTCCGTCCTTGGGATTGCCCACAACTTCTTCAACAACAGTATCCCAGAATATTGAGATTTTTTCATGATCAATCGCCCGTTTCTGCATAATTTTACTGCCTCGGAATTCATCACGTCGATGAATCAGTGTGACACTTTTACAGATATTTGCCAAATACAGTGCTTCTTCGAGGGCAGTATCGCCTCCGCCGACAACTGCTACATTCTGATCACGGAAGAAAAAACCGTCACAAGTCGCACAGGCGGAAACACCCTTGCCGCTATATTTTTTTTCAGAATCCATTCCCAGCCAACGCGCGGAAGCGCCTGTTGAAATAATCAGCGAATCGCAAGTTAGCGTGTCATTGTTTTCCAAAAAGAGTTTAAAGGGACGTTGCGAAAAATCAACCTCTACCACATCTCCGCTGAAAAATTCTGTGCCAAAACGCGCGGCTTGTGCCTTAAGTAGATCCATCATTTCCGGACCCTGTATTCCTTCAGGAAAACCGGGATAATTTTCAACATCAGTGGTGATCATTAATTGTCCGCCTGCCTCTCGTCCGGAGACGACAACAGGATTTAAGATTGCTCTTGCCGCATAGATCGCCGCAGTCAATCCCGCAGGTCCGGAGCCTAAAATAATAAGTTTGTGGTGCTGAAATTTTGCTGACATTTTGTTATTTTGAATGTTGAATTTTATAATTGTGCCACTCCTATTCTATCACCCAAAAGCACAACACGATCAAGTTAATTCAGCAATAATCTCATTCATAGATTGCTACGGGTAATATTTGCGAAGTTAGTTTTTAACAAAAGAAAAGAGAGGTCGGCTTTCAGCGATTCAGACGTCTTTCCAGTTCCTGTACAGAGAACTCCACAAGAATCGGTGACTCCTGAAGAGAGAACAACGGGCTGCCCATTTCTTCCCACTGGGCCAGCAAACACTCCATTTCAAACAGCTCCAGTTCCTGCTCAGCAGGCATGGATCCATGCGCTGAAACCACTTCGCAAATATCATGAATAATTTCTTCACCATGGCCGCGTTTGCCAAAGAGAGCAAGCCGATCGAGGATTTCCTTGACCACTTTCTCCACTTGATCCGAACTCAAAATTTCCGGAATAGTATTCACCGCAAAGGTACTTCCTCCAAAAGGATTGACGGCAAATCCGGAAAGCTCCAAGTGGTCCAGAGACTGTTCGAGCAAAACCGATTCCTGTGGAGTGAGTTCAATTAAAAGTGATGCCTTAAAAGTCAGCACCGGGACCTCCTTTTTTTGCAGTGCGTCCGCGTAACAATCGTAAAGCAAACGTTCATGGAGTGCTCGCTGATTGATCATCACAAGTCCCGCATCATTCTCAGCAATGATGTATGATTTGCGGAATTGACCCAGCACGCGGATTTTTTTAGGAACTTCCGGAAGAGGCGAAATCAGCCTGAGATTGCGTATTTCGTTTTCCGGAAAATTCTCCGGAACAGCTTCAGGAGCTGCTGCTGTTTTTGTTGGTGTGTGATCCTCAAATTTTTCCTGAACAGGTCGGATTCCCGCAAGCGGTTTTTCTGCTGTAAACGCAGAAATTTCAGTTGAATGTTTTGCTTTCAACGCACCACGCGGTGGCAGTTCCCTCGACACTGAACTGCGTTTTTTCCGGTTTGGAAAAGTCATTCCGGAATACTGGCTTACCAAAGTCAACGGTTCTTCCATCGGCAATTCGATTTGCCCGGACATTTCTGTACGTGACATGTTTGAATGTGCATGTTCTCGTCCGAAAAACCTGCGGCTCGCTCCGTCTTTCAGTGCGCGTGAAATTTGATCCACCAAAATAGTGTGGACTAACTGACTGTTCCGGAAGCGAATTTCTGTCTTTGCCGGATGCACATTGACATCAATTTCCGCAGGGTCTATTTCCAAATTTAAGAAAAAAACCGGATGCTGTCCTTTTCCCAGAAATGTTCCGTAAGCACCATAAATTCCGTGATTGATTGCAGGAGATTTAACATTTCTCTCATTCACAAATATATACTGCCAGCGCCGACTCGTGCGTGGTTTTGAGGGAAACGAGATAAACCCGGAATAGCGCAGATACGTTTCTTCGTGTTTGACTGTCATCAAAATTTCCTTAAACTCCTCACCAAAAAGCTGCTGTATGCGAGTTTGCAATTTCTGACCACCAGACAGATTGAGCAGCAGTTGCCGATTGTGAGTCAAGCGAAAATGTATGTGCGGATGCGCGAGGGACTTTTGGATGAGATGTTGCTGAATGTGCTGCAGTTCGGTGGCAGTAGTTTTGAGAAATTTCAAACGGGCAGGTGTGTTATAAAAAAGTCGTTCCACGGTAATTTTTGTACCTTGCGGAAAGCCAATTTTTCCGACTTGCTCCAGATAGCCGCCTTTAATAAATATCCTGGTTGCACCCTGACTTTCATCGTCACAAGTCAATAATTCAAAATGTGAAACAGACGCAATCGCGGCCAGTGCCTCTCCACGAAAGCCTAAAGTCTGAATACGGAACAAATCTTCTTCATCAATAATTTTACTTGTAGCATGTCTTTCTACCGCAAGTTGAGCGTCTGCTTCGTTCATTCCCCAACCGTTGTCAAGAATCGAAATCAAATCTTTGCCGCCGTTTTTTACTGTGACATGAATATCGGTGGCACCGGCATCAATCGCGTTCTCCAGCAGTTCCTTAACCACTGAGGCAGGACGTTCAACAACTTCGCCTGCGGCAATTTTATTTATTAAGGATTCAGGAAGAATTCGTACACTATTTTTGGCGGAAGATGACTGAGGCATTTTTTTGGTGGAAACTTATATAAAATTGGAGTAACTATTTAGGTATAACTTTTTGGTGAAGATTGTTTCGTTTTTCTACTTTGCGACATCGTAGCTCAAAGACTCCATTGACGCAAGATAGACTCTCAAATTTTTACTGATTTAACAATTTGTTTTTCACCAGAATTAAGACTCACTCAATGGGGGTGAGCCGGCTTTGCGCGGTTTTGGCCAGTTGTTCCAAACTTCGCGTAATTTTTCTTAATCTAAAAAATGAAGGGACTAAAATGAGATTTAAACTATTATTTGCCGGACTCTTGACGGGTCTGATTGCTTTTGCGCCGATGGCCGCGACGGCAGAAGAAACAGAAACACTGCGCATCATCCTCACGGGTGATCACTATGTTCTTCCAGCCAAGAAAGGACGAGGTGGTTTTGCCAAACTGGCCACTGTGGTCAAGCAGGAAAGGGCCGGTGCCGAACATTCAATCTTCGTACACTCCGGAGATGCCTATTCTCCATCCTTGATGTCCGGCATTCTCAAGGGTGCTCAAATCGTTGATATGCTGAATGCGGTTGGTTTGGACTTTATGGTGCTCGGAAATCACGAATGGGATTTTGGCGAGGAAATTTTACGCGAGCGAATTTGGGAATCAAATTTTCCAGTATTAGCCAGTAATGCAGTTGATGCCGACGGTTTGCCCATTGACGGCACCGTGCGTACCGCAATGGTCAACGTAGGAACATTCCGTGTGGGGATTATGGGACTTGTTACTACAAACACAGCCGTTATCTCAAATGCTGTGACTGACAAGTTTCTTCCAATAGTTGCCACAGCAAAAGCTTTGGCCAAAGAACTGAAAGGACAAGGGGCAAATCTGATTGTGGCTCTGACTCATATAGACGTGCTGGAAGATCAGGAATTGATTAACAGCGGAGTTGTCGATGTGTTGCTTTCCGGACATGATCACTATTCTATCAGCTGGGACGACGGAAGATCAGTTTGGATGGAAGCAGGTGAAGATTCGGAAAAAGTTGCTGTGATGGATTTAAAAATGACATACTACGAAAAGCGCGGTAAAAAACGTTTCAAGTGGGAAGCTGACATGCGTATGGTGGACACCTTAAATGTCTCCGAAGATACAGCGATTACCGCAAAAGTCAAAGAGTATGAAAAACTCCTAGGCAAAGAACTCGACATCGAAATCGGCACAACTTCCACCGAACTCGACAGCCGCAAAAAAACTGTGCGCGGCGGTGAAGCGGCCATCGGCAATTTGATCGCTGATGCCATGCGTGAAGGAGTTGACGCGGACATCGGTTTTGCCAACGGAGGAGGTATCCGGGCCAATAAAATCTATTCTCCCGGAACGACGCTCACCCGACGAGATATTTTGACCGAACTTCCTTTTGGGAATGTAGTTGTCAAACTTGGACTTAGCGGCGCACAAATTTGGGAGGCTCTTGAAAATGGAGTCAGCCAGTTCGAAAATGGGGCCGGACGATTTCCGCAGGTTTCCGGAATGAGTTTCGTCTGGAATCCAAAAGCCAAAGCCGGAGAGCGTATTGTTTCAGCGAAAATCGGTGGTCAGTCCCTGGATAAGGGACGAAGCTACACAATGGCAACCAACAATTACGCTGCCGGTGGTGGAGATGGGTACAAGGTTTTCAAAAAAGGCAAAGTCCTCATTGATGCCAGCGGAGCTACTCTCCTCGCAAGCATGGTGATGGATTACATCAAAGCCAATGGCACTGTCTCTTCAAAAGTTGAGGGCCGCATCGTTGCTCAGTAAAAGGACAACATCTGAGGCGGGACTCGTTCCCGCCTTTCAGCTAAAATTAACCTGCGATCAATTTTAACTAAACTAATGTTTAACTTCCGTTAATTATTTTTTACGGATTGCTTACCCCCCAGACACGCCCTCAATTCTTCCCAGTTCTTTAGCAACATCAACAAAATGCTGAACGTTCTCAAAAGGTGTACGTTCCAGTAAGCCGTGATTGAGATTAAGGATGTGGTTTTTTCGTCCACTTTGTTCAAAACATTTCCGGACTGCAAGAGTAATTTCCGCCTTCGTTCCGTCCGCTAAAATTTTATTATCAACATTACCCTGAAAAATCATCTCCGGCGCCTGTATTTGTGCCTTCTCCAGATCGATACAACTTCCGACACTCAAGACAGAAGCTTCGCTTTGCAGCATCATATCCAGGTTTGGTGATTCCTTCGTGAACAAAATAGCTGGAACCGTTGGTGTTAAAGAACTGAAAATTTTCTCATGAGTCGGCTGAACAAATTTTTTATAAATCTCTAAAGGAATAACATCCGCAAACGACTCAAATAATTGCACCGCATGTGCTCCAGACTCAATTTGGAAATTGAGATAATCCACCGTCATTGTTGTTAACCACTCCAGTAGTGCTTGTGTAATTTTCGGTTGTTCTACAATAAATGCTAAAACATCATCAATTTTTTGATTTGGACTACGGCCCGCAATCATAAAAAATGCGAGTGACATTGGAGATCCGGCAAAACCGAGCACAGGTAATTCTCCTTTGAGTTCAGCATTCAGCCCTTTCAGGATGTTTGCGACGCTGTTTAGTTCTACTTCCGGATCATACACACGCAGTGCTTTGACCTGAGCCATAGTCCGCACAGGCTTTTCCAGAATCGGTCCAGGAGCAAAGCGAAATCCTGCACCCGCGGGAGTGAGCGGAGTGAGAATATCCTGAAACATGATAATCGCGTCTACTCCAAGACGTTTTGGCAGTAGTGATATTTTGATCGAAATTTCCGTATCCGCAAAGAGTTCTTCCAGGGGTCGTCCGTCATTCTTCCTGAGTTGATTGTATTTAGGGTCAGTCCTGCCGGCCTGACGCATCAGCCAAACCGGTACACGATCCACCGGCAAGTGATTTAGTACACGCAGCAATCGATCATTTTTGTGTGCAGACATTATAACTGTTTACTAATTTTCGATTTATGTTTTAGTGGATTTGACACGCTTTTTGATGTTGCACGACTAAATTATTTAATTGAAACAAGACTCAAATCTACGAGCTTAAAACAGGAATTCTCTGGACACTTCAAGACGCTTGTTCCACCATAGAAACATCTTTTTATTTCATTAACTTCCATTCAGATATTTTTCAATGGCAAAAACTGTTCCTGACTGCTTGCGTTGCAACAACACCAGAATTTTTATCAGTGTTCGTCCGCGCGAACGTTATGCGCACGCGAGGCTTTGTGACTGCGTTTCCAGTCCGTGCAAAACCTGCAAAGGCACCGGATTTCTTGTTGAGCAGGACAATTTCCAGCGCGATGTAGCTATTGTCTGTCCAGACTGTGAACAAATCAAGCAGAGTGTTCAACTTTATAATAACGCGCGCATTCCACGACGTTATTTGAACAGCCGCCTGAATCCGAACGATAGAGACCCGGAAAACGAAATGGTGTTTGATTTACTGGGTAGCATATTCCGGCTTCTGCCGCAGCGTTTGAGTAATCCAAATCTTTTGCAAACCGATTCTGAAGACCTGAAGGGCATGGTACTCATGGGACCTCCAGGAACAGGAAAAACGCACTTGATGGCCGGTTTTGCCTATCAATGCACCATTGGACATAGAATCTCCTGTATTTTTCAAAGTTTTGCGGAATTGCTTTCAGAATTAAGGCAAGGTTACTCTGACGGAAAGTCAGATATGGAGATCATTGAGCCGCATTTACAGACCGATATCCTCATCATTGATGACATGGGCAAGGGGCGAAACAGTGACTGGGAACTTGGCATTCTGGATATGCTGATTTCTGAACGCTACAACCGCAACCAGATCATCATGGTCACCACCAATTTTACTGAGAGCGAAGAGAACACGCTCAAAGAACAAATCCGCAGTCGAGATAAAACCGAAACAGAACATTTCATTTCCGACACCATCAATAGACGTGTGGGCGAGCGCATTCATTCGCGTTTAAAGGAAATGTGCTATTTTGAAAATTTGCTGGGCCGAGACCGTCGGATTGTAGATGATGAACTCGACGGTGACTGATCAAAGCAAACCCAGGGTTTCGTCCAGCCCAAACATCAGATTCATATTTTGAATTGCCTGTCCGGAAGCGCCTTTTACCAGATTATCAAGACTCGTGACAACCACCCAGTTTTGTCCTGAATCATCTGACTCAGCGCCAATCATGACACGATTTGAATTCTGCGTCACCTTTAAATCCGGCAAGCAGCCTTCCTCCATAAAATGAACAAATTTCTGACCCTCCGCAAATTTTGAAAACCGCCCCCGAATTTCATCCGCCGCGATTGGTTCCGAAAAATGGAGGTAAATCGTAGACAAAATTCCACGGTTAAGCGGAAGCAAATGCGGCGTGAAAATTACTTCTCCCAAAACGCCTGTTTGATACGGACTCAGGTCTCCCAGATATTGCTGAATTTCCGGTTGGTGCTGATGAGCAAAAATTTTGTATGCTTTGAAGTTTTCGTTCACACTAACATAGTTCGTAGTGTCACCCTCAACCCTTCCACCCGCACCGCTCACTCCAGATTTTGCGTCAATGATAGGCGCGCGGTCCAGTTTGGCCAGCAAATCTTTCAACGGTAAAATTCCAAGCAAAGCGCCCGTGGAATAACATCCAGGATTTGCAACAAGTCTTGCTGCAGAAATTTTTTCCTTGAAAAATTCCGGTAATCCGAAGGCGGTTTCCTCCAGCAATTCAGGCGCAGTGTGCGAAAGTTGATAAAATTTAGAAAAAACCTCTGTATCGCGCAAACGGAATGCTCCGGAAAGATCAATCACGCGCGTGCCCTGCTTCAATAATTTCGGTACAAGCTCCAGGCTGGCTTGGTTCGGAATTGCGAGAAAAACTAGATCACATCCGGAAACATCAATTTCGTTCGGCTGAAAAACTTGAGCATAACTGTTCAGTTCCGGAAAAACATCGGATACTTTCTGCCCTTGATATTTGCTGGAAGTCAGCAGTTCAACGGTTACTTTTGGGTGCCGTTTCAACCAGTATAGAAGTTCTCGTCCGGATAATCCGGCGGCACCAATTATTCCAATTTTAAGCATCTAAGCAAACACCTCAGCATAAAGTTCCGGATTAAAACCGACCACAAATTCATTGCCGATTTTCCAGGTTGGGGCACGCAAATTTCCGCTTGGACCAATCACATCTTTTAGTATATCTGCTTTGTCATCAGACGCTGGATTCCACTTTTGCTGTTTTTTACCTTTACCGGTTCTAATGAGACTTGCGGATTTCAACATCTCCCAGGCCGTCTCACTATTTATCTTTTCTTTGTTAGCAAGAACACGTGTTTCTACCAAAATGTTTTTTGCGTCAAGAACCTCTTGCGCTCGTTTGCAGGAAGTTCAACCATTCCTGAAATAACCCCAATTGATATGCTTGCTCATTTTTCCTTTAAATTTTATTTTTGTTAGAACATTAAAATTGATGACGTATTAAAAAATTCTAAAGTCGTGTCATTTCGAGCAAAGCGAGAAATCTGTTTTATATTACTTCACTAATATTATTAAGATTTCTCCCTTTGGTCGAAATGACAAATTATATGTTTTAAGAGTTTTTAAGGAACCATCAAAGTTAATTTACCCTAATTCAAAAAATAACTATTGAGTGTCAATTTTAGCGGTTGTGCTTTTCAGAAGCAAATCCTTTCCATTTTTTCTAATGACAAACCAAACATAACTTTCAGTGAATGTGTCCTACCCGTATGGAAAGGGTCCACCTTACCTCTTTCATTTCCTGCGGATCACCCCAGACCGCTTTTAAACGCTCAGCGTTTTCCGCAATTGGATTGCTGCCTTCGCGCTTTTTATAATGTGCAACCGCTGACCAACTGCCGAGGAAACCCAGCATATTATCGAAATTCCAGCTCGCCTTCATTTCAAAACGTGGTGCACGCAGTTCACGAAATGGGAAGGACAAAGTGCGGTAACCTGTATCAACTAAACGGCGTTCCGGATCCCAATAACTTCCTAAAATATCAGTATACAGGCTGTTAATTTCACGGTCAACTTCGGAATTTATGCGGAATAATTTGTAAGACCAGCAAGCGAGCAAACCGTATCTAGTTAAGACGCGTTCAGCTTCTGCATAAAAAACATCAAGATCAAACCAGTGAAGCGCCTGCGCGACTGTGATTAAATCCACAGAACGCTGCTTGAGTTCCGGAGCCTGTTCGTTGGCAACTGCATAACTGATGTTTGCAAGAGGGGCCGCGTTTACAATTTGGGCGGAACTTGCGTCAGTGGCATAAACCCGATCAAAATGCAAAGCAAGTTTCCGCGCCGCTTGTCCATTTCCGGAGCCGACATCCCAAGCCAGTTTGCGCTCCCGGCACTCACCAACGAGATAACGAAAAAGGTTTTCAGGATAAAGCGGACGATGTACGGCGTATGCTTTGGATTGCGTTGAAAAATTGTCTTTGAACGCTTTTGGATTTTTATGAAACTTTGCTCTGAACCTCATTTGTTAATGTTCTCTGATGTTAAACTCGTAAAAGCAGTCCGGAATTATTTAGAATTTCTGAAAGGAATCAAAAACATCCCTTACGTCTAAAGTGGAGCCTCCAAGAATAAAATTCATTTTTACCCTTTTCTACGCCTTTTACTCACCAATGTCCAATTAAAATCCCTAGCATTTCATCTTGCCCGACCCCCATTTCAAACAGAAAATCGTGCTCCATTTCTGTGCGTATCAAGCGCTTCCGAAACCAGATAAATAACTGTTCGTGCATTTCCAGTCTAACGGAACTGTATTCCGGATCGTCGCCTAGATCGTGAAATTCTTCCGGATCATTTTTCAGATCAAAAAGTTGGGAGCGGAATTTTTCGTGCAAAATATATTTCCAATTTTTGTTGCGAATCATGTGAGCACGGCAATCGTATGGATGCAAATTCAACGAAACACGGGGACCCCGGTCGCTGAAATCAATTTGGCTGATCGTGTATTCACGTTTTTTTCCCGGATCTGCAGTACCCCGAGTCAGGTGAAGTAGCGACTGCCCTTCCATACGCTGTTTGCAAATTTTTCCTCCGGCAAACTCAACCATAGTCGGCACGATGTCCACCGCCTCAACAAATTCATGATTGACGGTACCGCGTGTTTCTTCTGCCGAAATTTCCGGATCACAAACGATCATTGGAATTCTGACAGAAGGCTCGTGAAATAAATCTTTTTCACCCAACCAGTGGTCACCTAAATAATCTCCATGATCCGCAGTGAAAACGATTAAAGTTGAATCCATTAAATTTTTGGATTTCAGCATTTCAAAAACACGTCCCAAATGATCATCAACCTGTTTAATCAGTCCCATATACGCCGGAATCACACGTTCCCGTACTTCTTCTCGTGAAAAATTCTGGCTGTAAGTTTGTTCATGGAAGGCTTGAAATACCGGATGCGGAGACTGAAGTTCGTCCGGATTCCGGACTGCCGGCAAAATTTGATCCTTGCTGTAAAGGGCATGGTACGGAGCCGGAACGAGGTAAGGCCAGTGCGGTTTGATGTAGCTCAGATGCAAACACCATTGATCATTTGCGTCCACGCCGGACAAAAATTCCAAAGCACGGTCCGTCGTAAAAGCAGTTTCGGAATGTTCTTCGGAGACGGCGGCAGGCAAATTTGCGTTGCGCATTTTCCAACCGCTAACTTTTTTACCATCGCGATCAATCGCACTGTTAGCCCAGCTTTCCCAAGGATTTTCACCGTCATATCCTTTGGAACGCAAATAATCGTTGTAGCCCAAATCCTCTGGAAGAATCTCGTTCGGATATAGTCCGGCAAAATGTTCGAAATTCTCAAATCCTCCTTGCGCCAATCGTTGTCCCAATTTTGAGCGTTGATCAATTTGCAATCGGGCCAGCGCATCCTGATTGCTTCTGGCTTCGGACTTACCTACCAAAACGGTGCGATAATTCAGGTCGTTTAGATAATCTCCCAGCGAGAGTTCCCCCAATTTAAGAGGGTCTCCATTGGCTAAGGATCCGTGTGATGACATGTAGCGTCCGGTATAAAAACTGGCTCGAGAAGGTCCGCAAAGCGGAGCCTGGCAATACGCGTTGGCAAAGCGTACTCCGCGCTCAGCGAGACTGTCGATGTTGGGCGTTTCAAGAAACGGATGGCCATAGCAGGAAAGATAATCCGCCCGCAATTGGTCACACATAATGAATAAAATATTTTTTGCCATAGTCTGCCCTTATAAAAAAACTGTTTAGTCTATGAATCAATATCCCAAAAATTTTCCAATCCAGAGTCCCCATAAATCTGCATCCGGAACTTTATCCCGTAAACTGGCTCGACCTTGTTCCATTTCTTCCGGATCTTCACCTATTAGTAAAAGTTCTTTGATAAATTTTTCCATTGCTCTCCGTGGTTGTTCCGGATGTCCCTGTAATCCCAGCATCCTGTCCCCAATCACAAAAGCACTGTTTTCACAAAGTTCTGAATAGGCAATGCGTTTGGCGTTTACTGGCAGAGCGGTAACATGATCATGATTTATATGGAAAATCTCGCAATGCTTTTGTGAGGGAGTCATCCATGGTTGCGCCTCCACTATTTCAAAAGATTTCACACCCAAAAGCCAGCCGTCGCTACGACGTTCAACTGTTCCACCAAGCGCGTTCGCGATCAATTGATGCCCAAAACAAATGCCGACTAACTTTTTATTTGATTCCATGGAATCCCGGACAAACCGGTGCAATTTTTTTATCCACGGATGTTCATCATTGACACTGCAAGGGCTGCCCGTAATTAGGTAAGCGTCATAATCATCCAACTCAGGCCATTCTCCTTCTGCCACAAAAAACTGATCCAGTGTTGCGTCTGTCATTACAGGTTGTAGAAAATTGATAAATTTCTCTGATTCGGTGATACCAAGGTCCGTTGACCAGTAGTCGTGAGGTACGGTATCCAATATTCCAAGTTTCATACACTTTACATTTATGAGTTACTCCGAAAACCAACCAGATTCAGGTTGATCAAACCACATGTGAATTTGTCCGGTACCAATAGCGTTTTCGTATTCACTGAATCGCCGACCAACTGCTTTGCAGTCACTTCCACCGGGCGGCGGTCACCAATAATTTATCCGCAAAATAAAAAAACTCATTGATTAAAAACCTTCGGGTCATGTTGAATACTTTAAAAGATCAACCTTAAATACTCGACCGAAATCAATCTCACTTCTATTGATTCAGCTCAACTTCCCCTTGTAATTCCGCCAGAATAGAACGTCCCATCGCCGTGTCTGCCAGAGGGCGCGTCAAGTCACCCAAGGTATCAAGTTGAGCCTTGAGCACTTGAGAATCCTGCCCCTTTATGCTTTGCCGGACGACTTCCATTTGTTTGCGGATTTCGTCACGCTCCATTTCGCTCAAAGCACTTTCCGCGACATTCCAGTTTTGTTCAATTCCACGAAAAACCCGCTCCGCTGTTTGCCGAAATTCTATCAATTGACGTTCATTAAAATCATCAATCGCGTGTTCGAAGGAATCCTCCATGATTCGCTCAATTTCAAACTGGGTCAAGCCATGAAATGGAATGACCTCAATTTCCGCCTTTTTGCCGCTACGCTTTTCGATTGCAGAAACAGTGAGAATTCCGTTTGCATCTACACGGAACATAACTTCTACAAGAGGTAATCCGGCTTTCATTGGCGGAATCCCACGCAACTTAAACTGACCGAGTGCGCGGCAATCCTTGATTAATTCTCGCTCCCCCTGAAAAATATTAACATCAATTGAAGTCTGATCATCAACATTAGTGGTAAAAGTTTCTTTTTCTTCGATTGGGATTGTGGTGTTGCCAGTAATGATTTTACTGAATGTTCCGCCTAATGTTTCAATGCCTAGTGCCAAAGGAATCACATCAAGCAGTAAAAAGTCGCGACGTCCGCCAGCCAGCAAATGCCCCTGAATTCCTGCGCCGATTGCCACAACTTTGTAGGGATCAATTGCCACATGAGGTGAGCGTCCGAAAAAAGATTCAATTTTCTTACGCACCCCCGGAACTACTGTTGAACCGCCAACCAGCACAACTTCGTCAATTTGTGCCGTCGAAAGTTTTGCCTCTTTCAGAACGTGACGGCAACTTTCCAGAGTCTGTTCTATCATTGGTGCAATCAGAGACTCAAAGTCTTCTACTTTAAAAACTCCCGAAAATGACTTGCCCTGTTTTGGAAATTCCAGTGAGTAATCCGTTTCCGGAGAAAGACTGAGTTCTATTTTGATGGACTCAGCGGCTTTTTTTAAAATTTGTTTTGACTCTGGATCATCAAACTCTGCCTCCGCATATTCCTGCTGAACCCTGCTTTTCAAAATTTCGACCACCGCCTGGTCAAAATCATCTCCTCCAAGTTGAGTATTTCCGTGTGTGGCAATGACTTTAAAAATTTTTCCGGAGAGTTTGAGAATGGAAATATCAAAAGTTCCTCCACCCAGATCATAAACGGCAACCAGTCCGTCTTTTTGTAATTCCCGCTTTTCATCAAGACCATAAGCAATTGCCGCGGCAGTCGGCTCATTGATGATACGCGCCACTTCCAGTCCGGCAATTTGAGCAGCCGCGCGCGTGGCCTGACGTTGTGCGTCATCAAAATATGCGGGAACAGTAATTACAACTTTTTCAACAGGTTCACCGAGTGATTCTTCGGCACGCTGTTTTACTTTTTTCAAAATTTCTGCAGATAATTCCTGTGGTGTAAAATCTTTGTAAGACTCGCTTTCACCAATCCGTACTTTAAGTAAATTACGTTCCCCTTCCACAACTTGATACGGCAGTTCATACACGCTCTCTCCTAATTCTTTCAAGTCACGTCCCATCAAACGTTTAATGGAAAAAACGGTTTTTTCCGGATTAGAAATTCTTCGCTCCTGAGCTTCCTGTCCAACCAGCCATCCGGAATCGATACGGGACAAAACGGAAGGTGTGACCGCGTTTTCACCCTCGCCGATTACTTCTGGTCCTTCATCAAAAACAGTTGCAGACAAACTGTTTGTTGTGCCCAGATCAATACCGATTATGCGTTCCATTTAGATGTAGTTGGTGTTTGGTGGAAGTTATGGTTTAGCCGCTAAGTTCGCTCAAAAACGCTAAGAATAATTCCTGTTTTTATGTATTAAAAAAAGGAAACACACTGTGTTTTTCCGGAAGAGTACAATAAGGATTTAAGATTTTAACAAGTTTCCGGATTCCCGCTTTCGCTGGAATGACAACTCTTTATGGGCTTGAGAACTTTTGAATTGTTCATGATTTGAAATTCTTAATTTTATTAGCGATTTTTAGCGATCTTAGCGGCAAATAAAAACTCGCAATGCGGCTAATCTATTGCCGGAATACGGTCCAGCAAGCGGCGTAGATAGCGTTCTGCGTTTAAGTGGGTTTGAAGTTGCTGGAGTATTTCGGGATCTTCCGGATTGTCTTCAAACTTTTTGAAAAGAGGAGAATAATCTGCTTCAATATTTTTTTGTCTCCCGTTCAAATCCTCACGCATTCCGGACAATTCCGCCTCGTTTCCGGATTCCAGCAATTCATCAAGTGATTCCTGCAAAAAAAACATTTCACCCAAAAAACCATCGGGTAGGGAACGCTCATCCAACTTCTGCTTTTTGCACAACAAATGTAGCAAATAATCGGCCCGCGAAGTAGGTTCGCGAAGAGTATTGAAAGCTGTGTTCAGAATTGCGGTGGCGGATTCGCTCAAACGTTTTTCCGCTTCCGGAGCTGAACCGTAAAAATCCGGATGCAACTCCAGCGAAAGCTGCTGGTAACGTTCCTCCAATTCAGCGGATTTGATTTCAAAACTAATCGGGAATCCCAGCACTTCAAAAAAATCAACTTCGTTTGGAAAAGTCTGAAGTGCGTTACAGGAAAAACAGAAAAGGCGCGAAACCAGAACGGATTCGCACTTTTGGCAGGCCGATTGCTCTAAAGCCATAGCTTGCTATTAAAAAATTTAGGCTATAACTCAGTCTTTGTTTCTGCTTTTGTAGTCGGAGATTGCGGCTTTGATCGCATCTTCTGCTAAAACAGAGCAATGAATTTTTACCGGAGGCAATGAAAGTTCTTCGACAATTTCAACATTTTGGATAGTCATTGCTTCATCAATACTTTTGCCCTTGACCCATTCTGTTGCCAGACTGGAACTGGCAATAGCGGATCCGCAGCCAAAAGTTTTGAATTTAGCATCCACAATTTCTTTTGTTAGCGGATCGACCTGAATTTGCAGTTTCATCACGTCCCCACATTCCGGAGCGCCCACCAATCCGGTGCCGACATTCATGTCACTTTTATCCAAACTTCCAACGTTCCTAGGTTCGTTGTAATGATCAATAACTTTTTCGCTATAAGCCATGTTACTCCTTTCTAAATTAATTAATTATTCTCAGCTCAATGGGATGACCATTGTACTGTTGACAAATCGATACCCTCTTGTACCATTTCATAAAGCGGTGACATTTCACGGAGTCGTTTAACTGCAACTATCATTTTCTCTGCGGCATAATCAACTTCCTCAACTGTAGTAAAACGCCCCATACCAAAACGAATTGACGAATGTGCCAAATCGTCTCCTACTCCCAACGCGCGTAAAACATACGAAGGCTCCAAACTTGCGGAAGTGCAGGCTGAACCGGAAGATACCGCCAAGTCACTGACTCCCATCATCAAACTTTCTCCTTCAACATAACCGAAACTCAAATTGAGATTATTCGGCAATCGTTCTGTCGGATGTCCATTGAGAAAAATATAATCCAATTCCGAAGTCAAGCGGTCGTAAAGCCTTTGACGCAAACCTGTCAGGCGTTCCGCTTCTGATGCCATTTCTTCCATTGACAATTCCAGGGCCTTTGCGAAGCCGACAATTCCGGTCACATTCAGGGTCCCGGAGCGCATTCCACGTTCGTGACCTCCGCCAAACATGATCGGTGACAAACGGACACGTGGTTTTTTGCGCCTTACGTACAACGCGCCCATTCCTTTTGGACCATATATTTTGTGCGCTGCCATTGAAAGGAGATCGATATTCATCTCCTCAACGTCAATTGGGATTTTCCCTACACCCTGTGTGGCGTCTGTATGAAAAAGCACTCCCTTTGCACGAGTGATTTCACCAATTTCCTTGAGTGGATTGAGTGTGCCGATTTCGTTGTTTCCGGCCATCAGCGAAACTAAAATCGTATCGTCCCGGATAGAATCTTCCAATTGTTTTAGCTCAATACAACCATTTTCGTCCAGATTCAGAAAGGTAATTTCGTAGCCCCGTTGCTCCAATGCGTGACACGGATCAATCACAGCTTTGTGTTCAATTGGACTTGTGATGATATGTTTGCCCTTGTTCTGGTAAAATTCGGCTACTCCCAAAATTGCGAGATTGTCGGATTCTGTGGCTCCGCTGGTAAAAACAATTTCCTTTCCGCCGGCACCGATAGCGTTACCAATAGATTCCCGGGCATCTTCCACAACTTGTTCAACTTGCCAACCAAAGGAATGATTACGACTGGCGGCATTTCCAAATGATTCCGTGAAAAACGGCATCATCGCCTCTAGCACTTTCGGATCAACCGGAGTGGTCGCATTGTAATCAAGATAAATGGGCAGTTTCATAAGAAGAATCCTTTACGGTTAAGTTAATTGGTTGTGCGTCTCTAATGATCGCGGATAATGTTGTTTCTTCGACAAACTGTTGAATTTTATAATGCAAAGCAAGCAGGGGGCGTCGAGTTGGACAACACTGATGAACTTTGCACAAATCCTCATCATGCACACATTCTACTAATTCGAATGCAGTATCAGTGGATTGGATAATCTCAAACAAGTTAATTTCATCCGCTGAACGTGCTAATACATAACCCCCGCGCTGTCCGCGAGTTGACTCAATCAATCCGGAAGAAACCAGTTGTTTCAGGATATTAGCCACCATGGGATAAGGCAATTTATAATGCGTAGCCACTTCCTGCGCGCTCACCGGAGCTTCCGCTTCACCTAAATGAGTCAGCAAAATAATCGCGTAGTCCGTCTTTTTTGATAATTTCAGCATTATCCTCTTTTTTTGAAGTTTCCTTAAACTAGCACTGATTTAGTACTATATCAAGTAAAATCTAAAAATAATACGAAAAATATTAAAAAATTATTTTTTGAGAGAAAAATTCAGACAGGTTTTAATCGACAACAGCGGAAGTTCTTTCTTCCGGAATAGGGATATTTATGGTCTGGTGGAGCAACTGTTCAGACAGGCCAACCTCCCAAACGCGAAAATCCAGACGAACATCATTTGTATGATCAACCGCTAAGAACCGAGTCTGCATGCTCGATTCGATTCGTCCGCGAGCCGGCAGCCAATAATATTTCGCAGGAAGATTTTCCTGAATTCGAGTTTTCCAAAAACGGCCACTCACGCGAATAAAACGCGGCGACCGTGCAGGATTGTCGATACGATATGCCAGAAGAACCGTTTTCTCATCATTTTGTGCGGCTGATTCTATTGCCAAAAAATTTACTGTCAGGCTCGTCAGTTTTGGAGATGCCCCTCCTGAAACGTGGTTTTTCCAGTACAGACGCTGCATGGCCCCCAGCCAAACTTCTGAGCGTTCAATGTTCTCCAATTCCCGCCAAATTTTTAACAAATGCGGTACATCAGACGAATCCCCGAGAAATCCAATCAACATAACAATTTGCCAGGACACATTTTCGGAGTCCGAATTCATGATCGAATTTCGCAACACAGGCAAACCCCATTCCGGATATACCAAAAAAGCCCGCATTGCTTGAAATCGTTTTTCCGGAGAAGCATCACTCAACATCGGTAGCCATTGGTGCTGGAACGCATACTGAGTCTGATTTTCAAAAAAAGCAAAAGCGGACGTTGTGCCGATTTGTGTCGTAGAAAAAAGCCCCCCGGAAAAAACAAGAATTGCTAAAAATAAAATCCAGAAACGATTCAAAGTTCTGCCTTCCATTGTCTGTATCCGTGTTCAATGGCATGCGCCATTTGTTCTTTGTAATTTCCTCTGCCGAAGCGACTCACTTGCTGCCGGAACGCTTCCGGAACAAAATTGCTCCAACTGCGTTCCATTTCCTCTACAGCTTCGCAAAGCGCGTCAATGTTTTGCTCAGTAAAGAACAGCCCTGTCCGCGCAGTCACGGTTTCCATTGCACCTCCGGAAGCAAAAGCAATCACCGGAGTGTTGCAGGCTTGTGCTTCAAGAGGTGTGATGCCAAAATCATCTTCTCCCGGAAACACTAATGCTCGCGCCTGTTGATATAATTCTATCATTTTTTCATTTGAAAGAGCACCCAGAAATTCAATGTCTTCACCCGCAATGGATCTGCAGTATTCTTCGTCCTGACCGCTACCTAAAATTTTAAGTGGCAGCTTGAGTCGATTGAACGCTTCAACCGCCAAATCTACCCGTTTATTTGGGGCAAAAGCTCCTACCATCAGATAATAACTTTCTTTTGTGCCTCCTGGTTTAAAGTTTGAAAGATCAACCGGAGGGTAAATAACTTGGGATTCACGTCCGTAATACTTTAAAATTTTTTTACGAATATTGTTGCTGTTACAAAGAAAAGTATCCACGCGTTTAGCAGTATTACGATCCCAATTCTGTAAATAAGAGCGCATTAATTCCGCGCCAATTCTGACAGGCAATGAAGTCCGAGGTTGACGAAAATAGGTGTCAAACTGGTCCCAGACGTAACGCATCGGTGCGTGAACGTATGAAATATGATAAACGGAGTCAGCGTGTTTCACTCCCTTCGCGACACAATGGCTTGAACTGATAATCAAATCATAATCACTGAAATCAAACTGCTCAATGGCCAACGGGAACAGTGGGAGATAAAGACGATATTTTTTTAAACCAAAAGGCAAATGCTGGACAAAAGATGTTCTGATCGGCATCGACTCAATTGTCTGGGACAGGGCGCCTTTCTGGTGAATCAAAGTAAATAGATCCGCATCAGGAAATAGTTCGCAAAGCACCTCCAAACACTTTTCGCCGCCACGCATTCCATTCAGCCAATCATGCACCAGCGCGACTTTACGACCTTCGAGCAACGGAACGTTCAATTTTTATCTCCGATAAACTGCGTAAGCAAACCGATGTGCTCCAATTCCGTATAATGTTCGGGTTCCACTGGGGGATGATCCTGTTCATGCTCCCATGTTGAGAGATATGGCACATGAACTGCGTGCGCCCCAATTTGAACAACTGGTACAATGTCAGAGCGCATTGAATTTCCAATCATCATGAAGCGGGCAGCATCAATTTTATGCTGCTTAAGGATTTTAGTGTATGTATCAGCCGTTTTATCACTCACAATTTCCACTCCGGTAAAATAATCCGCCAATCCGGAACGGGCAATTTTTGTTTCTTGATCAATCAAATCTCCCTTCGTTATCAGCAGCAGGGTATAATTTTTTGAAAGTTCCTCAACCACTTCATGAGCGTGCGGTAATAATTCAATTGGAGCAGCAATCATTTCCTGGCCAAATTCCAGCACCTGTTTGATTTCATGTCCGGTGACAGCGCCATCTGTCAGTTCAATGGCAGTTTCTATCATGGAAAGGATGAAGCCTTTGATTCCATAGCCGAAATGTTGGAGATTTTTTATCTGCGTCGAAGACAAAGTTTGATCCACAACTTCCGGTCCATGGGACGAAAGCATTTCACGAAACTTTATTTGGGTCATTGTAAAAATAGACTCATTGTGCCAAAGAGTATCGTCGGCATCAAAGGCAATTACATCAAACATCTTTTTGTTTGTTGTAATCAGAGGACAGGTAAAAGCAGGAAAGAAAACAGTTGGCAGAAAGCCGTTTCTGAAACAAGAAGAAAATAAATTAAGATAAACCTCAAGCAGTCATTGGAAGTCAGCTTAGGGTGAGAAAAAAAATCTCACCCTATTGGCTTCACTAATTTTGGCACTGACGCTCCTCAAATAACACTTCATTCAAGGAATCCCGCATAACGTTGATCATGATCACGTCCTTGCGTGTCTTTGCCGATGACTCCAACAGATCCAGTCCCAGACCAATTGAAATGTCTTGCTGAGTCAAGTCTTCCAACTGCAAAACAATATGTTTAAGCGAAGAATTCATTTTCCTCCTTACGGCTTCAGGTTAACCGGATTTTTCTGACTCGATCCACAAAAACCTCGCCAGCAAACAATTTAACTCCGGTGTACCGCTACTACAATGCAGTTACTATGCCTCCGATATTTGTTGTAAAAGACGTGCCATTTCGATCGCACAAACAGTCGCGTCACGACCTTTGTTCCCAGCTTTAGTACCGGAACGTTCGATGGCTTGTTCAATGGTGTCCGTAGTCAGGAGACCAAAACTAACCGGAATTCCTGTTTCCAAAGAGACTGAGGCAATTCCATTTGCAGCATTCGCGCAAACGTAATCATAATGTGAAGTTGCTCCACGAATCACCGCGCCCAAGCAAACAACAGCATCATATTTTCCACTGGTGGCAAGTTTTTTTGCAGCTAAAGGAAGCTCAAAAGCTCCCGGCACATGCAGGACAGTAACATTATCCTTTGTCCCACCGTGGCGTACAAACGAATCCAGCGCGCCTTCCAGCAAACGCTCACAGACAAATTCATTAAATCTTGCTACCACAAATGCTAGTTTCAACTCGGCGGCAAGCAAATCACCTTCAATTTGAAGCATCTTTCTCCTGTTTTTTTAGTTTATTCTCTAACAAATTTTTAACGAAACTATTGTTCATTATCAAAATCGCGGAGCATTTTGTAACGAAAAATACCTGTATCATGCTTATCACTCCAGTAAAAGCGAAGAGCGTAATTGCCAACATATTCGCTTCTCAATGGACTAATATCTTTAGGAATACTGTTAGAAAGCAAAGTTTTCTCCCCACTTAGCTCATCAATACAACTGGCACATGGACAAGCATCTCTAAGATCAAAATAACTGATGTGACTTTCATATCCATCTTGCCAGAGGATATAGATGTCCTCACCTAAAATAATTTTTTCCGGTTTGGCTTTTTTCTTTACTTTAAGCATAGTAGGCTAACTCTTAAATAAATGCTTTTTTAAATTGATTCAAATTTCACAAATTGAAATTTCCTGTTAATTTACAGCATTTGAATGAACAACTCAAGCATTCGTTAGCGTAACGACGGATACTCTTTTGAAGAAATATTTATTTATTTCAACCTGAATTAAGCAGAAATATGGCGCAACCGCAAGAAACAGCAAAGCAAAAAAAGGTCGTGAAATTTGGAAATGCCGCGGCTGTGTCCCAGGAGTGTGTCAAAAAGGCTCCTAAAGAGACACAACAAAAATTCCATTCCGTTTCTTCTAAAGGCGATTCACTGAAGCTAGTTGGAGAAGAAGTACTTAGTTCTACTTCAAAAGATGAATTGAAAACTAATTTGCCGAAAGCAATTGTGGTGAAGAAAAATCTGAAAAAAGATGTGGACATCCTTTATGCGAGTTTCAAAAATTTTGAAAAATCACACAGTAATCCAAAAGAAATAAAAGAATTCAAGCATGCCTGCAATACAGTAATCAGAGCCGCGCAAAAATCACACAGCGCAATCAAAGACAAAGTTTACAAAATTTATGATAAAAAGAAATAAATTCCTTCCCTGCAAACCTTTACGTCCAGTCCATGCATTCCGGAAAACTTATCACTTTTGAGGGCCTCGATGGCTGCGGAAAAAGCACTCAGTTAGAGAAAGCAAATGACTGGCTGAGTGAGAAGGGTTTCACTGTCCAAACAACAAGGGAGCCTGGAGGCACAGTCATTGGGCAGCAAATTCGGAACATTCTGCTTAATCCGGAACATGAAGAACTTCAGCCTGAAAGTGAGTTACTGCTCTATTTGGCAGATCGGATTCAGCATCTGCAGGAATCAATTCTTCCGGAAATAGCAGCCGGTAAAATAGTCCTGTGTGATCGCTTTCATGACTCAACGGTTGCCTATCAAGGTTATGGTAGAGGCTTGGATTTGATCAGTATTGAATCCATTGTTGAGCATTGCATCAAACCATACGCACCGGATTTAACTATACTGCTGAATATTTCTCCGGAAACGGTTGCTGCACGCCTTAACCGCAGACAGGAACATGCGGAAAAAGATCGTCTTGATTCAGAATCACTGAGTTTTTTCACACGAGTTGCTCAAGGTTTTGAAGAGCTGTCTGCAGCTGAACCTGAACGTTTTGTCTGCCTCAACGGCGAGCAAGAAATTGAAGTCATCCATCAAGAAATCATTGACGCATTTCAACAACGACTCCGAATCACTTAAAGTACAATCCACTGAACAAGGAATGACATGAGAAGCACATTTTTTAAGCAACCACTGGAACATCAAATTGAAGTGGAAGGAGAGACTTGGGAGCAAGGTGAAGTCATTAAAGGGAAGCTGCGGGTCCGGAACATGAGCGGCGGAACTGTCTCCGTCGATGCAGTTCAGATTGTACTAGCACACGGCTTACTAAAAGCCATTAAGGAAAAAGCTGATGTTGGCTGGGAAGTTCAGGAAAAACTGGAAATGGCCAAAAATATTTCCTTGGCACCCGGTGGAGAGCAGATCCACGAATGGAGTTTTAGTTTGCCTACAGACTGCCCGATTACTGATAAACAAGGTGGTTTGTTTTTGCTTTTTGGCGGTGAGGAAGTACTCTCAAAAGGTGGCCGGCTAAATTTGCAGATAAAACTTCATCCTATTCTGCAAAACTTTTTGCAAACATTTACGACGCAATTTCGTTTTTTGGAAAAATATCAAAAACGAAAAGCTGAATGGACTGAGGTCAAACTCATTCCGCCTGACTCCCGTGAGTTTCCCAATCTGGACTATGTAAACTGTTTCCTCAGGATTCATAACGAACAGCTTGACGCGCACTATCGTTTCAAAGTTAGTGGACTTGGCCGCAGTGGACAACAAATGACAATCACAAAAAAGTTTCGGGAGCATGAGCAGAGGATGTCAAAGGAAGACTATCTGCAGCCCGGAGGATTTCCAAATCGAGCCTGTTTTCGTGAAAATATTGATCAAGCTCTCAACATTGCCCGACCGGAAGTAATTTTTTAATCCGGCTTGCCCGTGCGATTCTTCTGAAATTTCATTCAGGGAAAAGGACAACCTAATCAAGTCCGGGATGTCAAAAGAAACATTTCAACAAAAACTGATCTTTGCCGGATGGTTATCGTGTATAGGGCTGATCCAGTTCAAATTCCAAATCAGCCGTCCCCAAAGAAATTAAGTCTTGTGAACGTCCAATGATTTCTCCTGCAACAGATTGAAAAGGTTGGTTGTTTTTGTCTGTTAAAATTCGGAGGGAATATTTTCCATTCAGGACTTGACCGCCCATTGCGTTTGCTTGCCCGATACTGAACTTTTGTGGCGGTCTAAAACTCGGCAGCATTTTGATGGCCACAGGACGTCCCAGTTCTGGGTCAAAGAGCATGATAACTAATCGATCCGCAGAGCTTAATTGATCAAGCAACTCCGGAGAGACGTTGATGGTTCCTCGAATACTTGTCTCCGGAGATTCGGTTTTTGTAGCTAATAGTTCCGCAGGAAAACTCTGAAAAGGGCGATCCACAGAATATTCCACACCCTCAGTTCCTAACATAATTGGCGGCGAAAGGGGCCCGATAACTTCTCCAACAGAAGGAAGGTTAGGATTCCCATTTTTGTCGGTGAGTACCAGCAAACGATAATATCCGCTTAGCGGTTGGCCGGCATCAGCCTGTCCAATACTGAATGTTAAAGGAGGCAAAAAAGGGTTGATAATTTTTGAAGCCGCCAGTTCAAGTGTTTCCGGATCAAAAAGCAAAACATGCGCATTATCGGTTTTAATTATTCCACCGCCAACACCCGGAGCTGAGAGGATGACGCCGCTGATACTGTATTTTAATTGAGCGGTCCCCCGGCTTATTTCGTTCCAAAGAGCATAAACTGTCAGACCCACAAATACGACAAAAGCCGCTAAAAAAATAAGTTTGTTTTTACTCACATTAATTTGTTTGAACGATTCTTAAACTAGCACTTCTGCCTGTGGTGTAGTGGGGAGACTAGTGGTACCCATTAAATATGTATCGATACATCGCGCAGCTTCACGCCCTTCCCAAATGGCCCAAACTACAAGAGAAGCCCCACGATTCGCGTCACCCGCCACGAACACTCCTTCTTCGCTGGTCATGAAGTTTTCATCTGAATAAACATCAAACATCGGCTGCGCGTTTTTCAGCATTTTTTTAATTTGTACGGGTGTATGGTTTTTTACTCCGCCACGAACATTAAACTCAACTCCCAGTTCTTCCAGCAAATCTTCCACTTTTGGTCCTAAAAATCCCATAGCCAGAAAAACTAAATCCGCAGTTACAGTGAATTCTGAACCAGGAATACGCTGCATCGTCATGCGTCCGGACGTGGAACTTCCGTTAGTTTCTGATTTCCATTCTACACTTACACCATTCAAAGCTTTTACTCGACCGTTGCCATCGTCAGTAATGCTTTCGGTCAAAATATTGGCACGACAATCTGGATTAGCTTCTTTATGAACCGGAGTTGGACGCGGCACCATATCAACCAGTTCAAATTGATGCACACGCGGATCCGCGCCTTGCCGATTGAGGTTGCCAAGACAATCTGCCGCGGTAAATCCTCCTCCGAGAATTACTGCCGTTTTGCTTGCGGATTCAATTTTTTGCTCTTCCGGAATGGAATCTCCGGCGACTTCACGATTTCGTTGTGGAAGGTAATGCATTGCATAATGGACTCCTGCCAAGCCACTTCCTTCGACCAGCAACTTTCGTGCATGCTGTGCTCCTGTTGCCAACAAGATTGCATCAAAACTCTTCCGAAGTTCCTTGACTGAATAATCCACTCCGACATCAACTCCTGTCCGGAACTCAACTCCTTCGTTCCGGAGTTGTTCAACACGTCGAGAGACTATTTTTTTTTCCAGTTTAAAATCCGGAATTCCATAGACCAGCAATCCGCCGATTCTGTCATCTTTTTCAAAAACTGTCACAGCATGTCCCACACGCCTCAACTGCTGAGCGGCGGCCAGTCCGGCTGGTCCGGAACCAACAATTGCGATCCGCTTTCCCGTCAGTTTTTCCGGAGGCAAAGGTTTGATCCAACCCTCAGTCCAGCCCCGTTCCGCAATGTGTTTTTCAATTTCTTCAATTGTTACAACATTTACTTTCTGTTGTTTTTCATCCGGATCCAAGGTGTAATGTTCATTCAGAACACAATCATCCTCGCAAGGAGCGGGACAAATCCGGCCGGTGAATTCCGGAAAATTATTGGTGCTGTGTAAAGCCGCAAGTGCCTCTTTCCATTGTCCACGATAGACAAGATCGTTCCAATCCGGAATCATGTTTCCTAACGGACAACCCATGTGACAGAACGGAATTCCGCAATCCATGCAGCGGGATGCTTGTTGCTGAAGCTCTTCTTCAGAAAGGAAAGTTCCATACTCCTGAAAATCGCGTACCCTTTCCTTCACCGGTCTCAGCGGCGGACTCTCTTTTTCAAATTCTAAAAAACCAGTGTCTTTTCCCATTATAAACTGCTGTTTTCTAGTTGTCTTATGCTGCTTCCTTTTTCATTTTTTCCAGTACTGCACGGTATTCGACCGGCATGACTTTTACAAACTGCGCTAAGACTTGATCCCAATTTTCCAATAAGCGTTTTGACCTGACGCTTGCAGTGTATGCCAAATGTCGTTCAACACTTTTCCGCAGCCACTGTTTTTCTTCCGGATCATCCACTGTTTCCAAATCAACCATTTCGCTATTACAGTTTGAGCCGAAACGTCGATTTTCATCAAAAACATAAGCGATACCACCGCTCATTCCTGCCGCAAAGTTTTTTCCTGTGTCTCCAAGAACGATCACTTTTCCGCCGGTCATGTATTCACAGCCATGGTCACCAACTCCCTCAACCACCGCAGTCGCGCCACTGTTCCGGACAGCAAAGCGTTCTCCCGCAATTCCGCAGAAAAAAGCTTCACCTGAGGTTGCGCCGTAGAGTACAGTATTTCCGATCAAAATGTTTTCGTCTGCCTGGAACGATGAATTTTTCGGAGGATAAACTACTAGACGTCCGCCGCTCAAACCTTTACCCGTGTAATCATTTGCATCGCCTTCCAGTTCAAGTGTTACTCCATTAGCCAAAAACGCACCAAAACTTTGTCCGGCGGAACCATTTAATTTGCAGTGAATCGTGTTGTCCGGCAAACCGTTTGCGCCATATTTTCTGGCAATTTCACTGCTCAACATTGTCCCGACCGCACGGTTTACATTGTAAATCGGCAATGAAAATTCAACCGACTTTCCGTCTTCCAGTGCAGCTTTTGAGTGCTTAATTAGCTGATGATCCAGTTGTTTATCCAGTCCATGATCCTGCTCCTGGGTGCAAAAAGGTGTGTCATCTCCTCCTACGGGAACTTGATGCAGAATTGCTGACAAATCGACTTTTCCTGCTTTCCAATGTTTTATATCCGTACGCTGCTTCAGCATATCGGTACGTCCAATCATTTCGTCAATTTTTCGAAAACCGAGTTCGGCCATTATTTTTCGGAGTTCTTCCGCCACAAAAAAGAAATAATTGATTACGTGTTCAGGCTGTCCGGTAAACTTTTTGCGCAGTTCCGGATCTTGGGTTGCAATCCCGACTGGACAAGTATTCAGGTGGCATTTTCGCATCATTATACAGCCGATCGCAATCAAAGGCATAGTCGCGAAACCATACTCTTCTGCGCCAAGAAAAGCGGCTACTGCTACGTCCCGTCCAGTTTTAAGTTGACCATCCGTTTGCAGTCTTACTCGACCGCGTAGCTGATTCAACATCAAAGTCTGGTGCGCCTCGGAAAGCCCAAGTTCCCAGGGAATTCCCGCATGTTTGATCGAAGTCAGTGGTGACGCGCCTGTCCCGCCATCGTGTCCGGCGATAGTGATGATGTCAGCATGAGCTTTTGCGACTCCCGCAGAAATGGTGCCAACACCTGCCTCCGCGACCAGTTTGACATTTATTTTTGCTTTTGGATTCGCGTTTTTCAGATCAAAAATAAGTTGTGCCAGATCTTCAATTGAATAAATATCGTGGTGCGGCGGCGGGGAAATCAATGTTACTCCGGGAGTTGAATTGCGGACTTTTGCGATTTCCACACTAACTTTATTTCCGGGCAGTTGTCCGCCTTCCCCCGGTTTTGCACCCTGTGCGACTTTGATTTGGAGTTCGGTACAATTGACCAGATAGTGGATCGTGACACCAAAACGTCCGGAAGCAACTTGCTTCACATTGCTTACAGGCCAGTCACCGTTGGCTTGTTTTTCATATCGCCGGGGGTCTTCACCACCTTCACCGCTGTTGCTGCGCGCGCCGATACGATTCATCGCAATCGCCAGGGTTTTGTGTGACTCTATGCTGATGGAACCAAATGACATTGCTCCTGTCACAAAGCGTTTGACGATCTCCGCTGCAGGTTCCACTTCATCCAGCAATAAAGGTGAACCTTCGGCAAACTCAAACAAACTCCTTGGAGTAGAAAAGCGTTGAGTTTGGTCATTGACCAGGCCCGAAAATTCATCGTATGAATCTTGGCTGTTTTTGCGTACTGCTTTCTGCAGCGTATTCGACATCACAGGATTTATCTGATGAAATTCTCCACGACGACGCCAATTATAAAATCCGCCTCCGGGCAGGATATTGTTTGTATCAGCGGTTTCCACCAATGCAGACTCGTGTCTCAACAAGCTTTCCCGCGCAATTTCTTCTAAACCGATTCCATTGATTCTTGAAGGAGTCCCTGAAAAATGTCCTTGAGACAGTTCTTCATTTAAGCCTATTGCCTCAAATATTTGTGCCCCGCGGTAACTTTGTATTGTGGAAATTCCCATTTTCGAAAAAACTTTATACATGCCTTTACGGACTGCTTTAAAATAATTTTCATTTGCCTTTTCTAGTGTCAATTCTTTGGGTAAAACTTTTTGCGCAAGCATTTGATCAACAGTTTCAAAAACCAAATACGGATTTACCGCACCTGCTCCGTATCCTATCAACAAACAAAAATGGGCGATTTCCCGGGCTTCTCCTGTTTCAACAATTAACCCTGTTTTGTAACGTTTTCGTTTGAGAATCAAGTGATGATGTACTGCTGATACGGCCAACAAGGCTGGAATCGGAACCTGCGCTTTTCCTGTTCCTCTGTCACTTAAAACAAGAAAGGTACTCCCTGAGTTCACCGCTTTTTCCGCTTGCAGGCAAAGTTTCTTGAGAGCATTTGCCAAGCCCTCTGAACCCGTTTTAGCAGCAAACAGCATACTTAAAGTAGTCGCTTTGAAATCCTGATTATCGAGTGCCTTAATTTGCGCCAGTTGTTCGTTGCTCAGAATAGGATGATGGAGTTTAAGCATGCGCGCGTGTTTTGGTCCAGGATCAAGAATATTTCTTTGTGGTCCAATACGGCTCGTCAGGGACATCACCAATTCTTCCCTGATGGCATCAACAGGTGGATTGCTCACCTGCGCAAATATTTGCTTGAAATAATCGTAAAGCAATCGAGGCTGATCTGACAGAACCGCCAGTGGTGTATCGTTTCCCATCGATCCGGACGCCTCTACACCCTCTGCCACCATCGGAGTCAGCAGTATATTAAGATCTTCAGTAGTGTAGCCAAAAATCTTCTGCCGCAGCAGGAGTGTGTCGAAATCAGTTTCAGGCACTTGAGACGGTTTTGGCAAATCCGACAATACAAGTACATTCTCTTTGAGCCACTTTGAATAAGGTTGAGCCTTACAAATTTCAGTTTTCAGTTCCACATCATCGATTATCCGTCCCTCTTCAGTATCAACGAGAAACATCTTTCCCGGCTGTAAACGGCCTTTGTATTTAATATTTTCCGGATCAACATCAACCGCGCCTACTTCGGAACCCATGATGACCAAATCATCTTTTGTGACCACATACCGTGAGGGGCGTAAACCGTTTCGGTCCAGTGTGGCACCTATGCGGATTCCGTCTGTAAAAGCGAGAGAAGCAGGTCCATCCCAGGGTTCCATCAAGTGATCATGGAATTCATAAAAAGCCTGTTTTTCCTGAGTCATTTCCGGGTTTTGTTCCCATGCTTCCGGAACCATCATCATCATGGCATGAGCGAGAGAATATCCGGATTGAATCAGGAATTCAAAAACATTGTCCATGCAGGCAGAATCGCTGCCTCTTGGAATAATGATGGGTTGCATCTCACTGATATTATCATATAAAGGAGATGCTAAAGTCGCACGTCGGCCGAGCATCCAGTTGATATTACCACGCAATGAATTGATTTCTCCATTGTGTGCCAAATTTCTGAAAGGCTGGACCAAATCCCAGCGTGGAAAGGTGTTGGTCGGAAAACGGGTGTGAACTAAAGCCAACGCGCTTCTCAAACGCGGGTCCGCTAAATCCGGAAAAAAGTGTTCCATCTGATGCGGAATAAGCATGCCTTTGTAGACAATGGTCCGTGATGACATACTGGTAATTATTAAACCTTCTACATCCTGTAGAGACGTGCGTATTGCTTTGCGAGTGATGTACAATTTGCGTTCAAATTTTTCTTGGTCATAATTTTCCAGCCTGCGGTGTCCCATAAACAACTGACGCATGGCAGGCATTGAGGAACGAGCCTGTTTTCCCACATAATCAAGATCAATCGGAACATCGCGCCAACCAAGCAGATCCATGCCTTTTTCAACAATATGACTTTCAATCACTGCGCCGCAATGTCTACGCGCGACGGGATCCTGTGGAAGAAAAATTGAGGCAATTCCATACTCTCCGGCTTCCGGCAGGTAGAACCCTGCTTTTTGACATTCTTCAACAAAGAATTGATCGGGAATTTGTATCATAATTCCGGAGCCGTCGCCTGTTTCCGGATCTGCGCCCAGCGCTCCTCGATGATCCAGATTACAGAGTAACCGCAGTCCTTGTTTGACAATCTGGTGAGATTTCTTGTTTTTTATCTGCACCACAAATCCCACCCCACAACTATCGTGTTCAAATTGGGGGTCGTAAAGTCCCTGCTTTTCTGGATATTGAAACTTCATTGAAACCATACCTGCCTTTTTTAATTTAATTCTGTCGTAATAAAGCGTCATTTACAATTAGACGCATTAACCAACAAAGTAGAACAGGAATTCTACCCAAAATCAAGTTATTAGAGAAATAGAAAAACGAAAACGCAGACGAAAACTGATCCTTTAGCTCATCAGTCCTGCATTTCCGGAGTTTTGATGCGGTTGATGATTTGCTGTTGGGCAATTGAAAGGATGTTACTCGTCACCCAATACAAGGTCAAACCAGATGGAAAGGTAAAGGTAAAGATTGTAAAAATAAACGGCAGCATCTGCATGACTTTCGCTTGAGTGGAATCCATCATCGCCGTTTGCGGAGTCAATTTTTGTTGAAAGTACATGGATGCGCCCATCAGCAAAGGCGTGATTCCCAAACCGTCCGGTTGCGACAAATCGCTGATCCAAAGCATGAATGGCGCATGACGCAATTCCACTGCACTTGAAAGCGAACTATAAAGTGCGAAAAACACTGGAAGCTGGAGCAGCATCGGCAAACAACCGCCAAGAGGATTTACTCGGTTTTTACGGTAAAGCCCCATCATTTCCTTGTTCAGCTTTTCCTTATTATTTTTGTACTTTGCCTGCAGTTTCTTCATCCTCGGAGAAAGCTGCTGCATGCGTTTCATACTTTTCATTCCCTTGTAAGTCAAAGGAAACAAAACTAAACGTACGATAATTGTTAAAATAATGATTGCGACTCCGTAGTTCCCAACATAACCGTAAATCCAGCGGAGTAAATCCAGCAGCGGCGCCGCCAGTATCTCCAGGGTCATGTCATGAGAGACCACAAGGCTGTGTCCAAATTTTAGCAACTCCTGATCTTCTTTGGGACCATAATACATCTTGAAATCTGACTCAACGAGTAAATTTGGCTGCAAATTTGTCGGCGGCAGGGCAACTCCAAAATAAGGAGACAACATTCTCTCGCCCTGTACATTAGGTTGAGGTTCAGTCAAGTATGCTCCTGCACGGAAAAATCCATTTCTCACCGGAGTCATTGGTACAGCAGCGCTGATGAAATATTGATCCTCCACTCCCAACCATTTCATTTGGGTGACAGGAAGTTCATTTTCAATGTTGTCCGTACTTTCTGTTTGCAGACTTTCATCAAAATAGAAAACCGGGCCTTCGTGAGAAACCTGGCGCATTCCACCGTTACTGTCTGAGAGACGCTGTTCTCCAAACAAGTAAAGGACTTCCAGAGCGCGCACCTCATTCGAACGATTTATTAACTGCACACGATAATTCAAAATATAATTTTCTGAAGTCACCTCGAAGATCTTGATCATTTGGAGACCGTTCACAATAGGTGAGGTCAGCGTCAGGGTGGCGCTTCCTTCGCCATCTTCCAGCACAAGGTTCTCCGCGCTTGATGCAAAAACCGCATTGCGGAACGCGGCACTGGTTCTTGTGTCATTTTTGAACTCTTGAGAAAAAGCCGGTACTTCCTCCAAGTGGTTGCCGAACATCTGGACACGGTTATCTTCTGTGACCTCGTCACGATAATCGGGTCCGATAAAAGTAGTCAAAAATGGGAACCATGTACTCAGGGTAAGACGGGGCTTCGTATGTTTATAATGCTTTAATTGCAGGCTCTTACCAATTCCGCCTCGAGTGTCTAAAACAAGCCGGTAATTATCTGTTTCAATAATAATTTCTTTGGAAGGCAAACTGCTGTCAACTTCCGCAATTGAGGCCAAAGTTGAGGTAGTAGAAAAGCTAGAATCTGCATATTTTGTTACAGCAGATTCTGTTCTAGAAGAAGTTACATTCGGATCTGTTGCCAGATCAACTGTGTTGACAACTTCACGTGGTGGTGGATCCGGTGGCGGAAAAAGAGCATACCAGCCAACCATGATGGCACCTGAAAGAACAACAGCAAGTAAAGTATTTTTATCCATAAAAAATAAATTAATATTATAAAATTTCCGAAAGTTCCGCGCAATTAGTCCCACAGGAATGAGTGTTTCCGGGTACAGGATCAAACCCTCCTGGATGAAATGGATTACATTTCAAGATCCGCCACAAGCTCAGATACGATCCTTTCCAGAAACCAAGTCTTTGATAAGACTCCAGCGCGTAGGCTGAACAACTCGGATAAAATCTGCAGGAGGCCGGTAAAAACGGTGAGAGCAAATATTGATACGCCTTGATGGAATTTACCATAAAAATCCTCGCAAAGCCGAGCTTTGTCTTGTCCGTAGAAATTTCGCGACAAGTCGTCAAAGTTGGCACCGTCAAATTTTGCATCCTATCTTCCGCTTCAGTCACTAGCTTCATGGTTTAAATCGTTGAAAAATCGCCTGACCTGACGCAGGACATAAGCAGATTCCAATTTACGCTTCGGGGAATTTGCCACAAAAAAACAAATGTTGTAAACATTTTTCAAATGGGATCGTTCCTGACGGACTGCTTCCCTTATGAATCGTTTGATCTGATTCCGACAAGGGGCATGTCCGACCTTCTTTTTAACGGAGATTGAAAAAAGGCTGGACTCAGCTTCTACCATCTTATATTTGACACCAATCGGTCCCAAAGATTGATAGACACCCTGCTCGAAGACTTCCCGAATAGTTGGGCTATGACTTAGCCGGACTTCTTTTGGGAAAGTATTCCGCAAGCTCATGCACTGAGGCGTTTTCTGCCTTTGGCGCGTCGACGCTTAATAACTCTGCGACCTCCGGGAGTCGCCATTCGGGCACGGAACCCGTGTTTTTTCTTACGCCGCCGGTTGTTAGGCTGGAAAGTACGTTTCATTGCTTAACCAATATAGTTTGTTATCAAAATGCTGCGGATTTTAAATTGTTGCTGGAAGATAAACGAGTCTGCAATTTTAGATTTTTAAACGGTTCATCCTCACGAACAATTAAAGTAATTAATAAAACCTATGAAGTCTAACTCATTTGAATTTGTAAGACAAGCTTTTTAGTGCTCTGTCAGTCAACTCTCTCTTCCCAAACTAAAACGAAAGAGCAGGTTTTGCTAATAGCATTTAGCTTTTCCACTTTTTATCTTCAACAAAATTAGTGTTCCCTTCGACTAACTTTAGATTCCGTTCATCCTGCGACTTGCAAAAATCAAAACAGTTTGTCCAAGACACTGTACTATTTTCAAGGAACGGTTTTTTGTTCCCATAGAATTGACGCAACACTTGATTAAGCAAATCATTATATCCTCAGTCAATGATTCCAGCAAACATATTAAAGAAAAAATCCAGATTACCGATGAAAGGAGGAACTGCACAAAATCCACTCTACAATTTTGTGGTGCAGATTTAAAAATAGACTAAAGAAATTTGACTGTGTACCGATAAATGGTCATGAGTACCTTTTTATTGGAATACTGAGAGATAAAAACACATGGCATTGCGAGTCAATTCAAATATTGCGGCACTGAACGCGCTGAGACACTTACAGAAGACAGAACGTGAGTTGGGTAAAAACCTGGAGCGATTGTCTTCCGGGCGGAAACTCAATCATGCTGCTGATGGTCCGGCGTCCCTCGTGATTTCTGAACAAATGAAAACCCAGATTTCAGGTCTTGGACAAGCAATACGAAACTCTGAATCATCTATTTCAATGGTTCAAACCACAGAAGGTGCCTTAAATGAGGTGAGCAACATGTTAATCAATTTACGCCAATTGGCGATACATGCTGCAAACGAAGGTACAAATGATGAAAAAATGTTGCAGGCAGACCAGAATGAAGTGGAAAACATCCTCTCAACTTTAAAAAATATTGCCCGTAACACTCAGTTTGGAACACGAACATTGCTCGATGGAAGTAATTCCGCGACCGGTGTCGCTGTTGGAAATGGACTGGAATTTGTTTCTGCCTCAGAAGGCGCAAAATCTACTCCGTCAAACGGTTTCAAAGTTGATATCACTCAGGTCGCGACACGTTCCATGACGGTGGGTATGCGCAGATTGAGTCTTGAAGATGTATCATCATCTGATCCAAACCACTACATTTCTTTTGTGATAAATGAAGGTGGACGCACAGTTTCCATCGATTTGAAAAACAACAATGATTTGCGACAGACAATTGAAAAATTGATCAGCTCCGCCAAACGTAACGGAACTCCAGAAGCAAAACTGAGAACGGAACGAGCCATTCAACAACTGATTGCGCATGAGATGCAGCGAGTAACAGATGAAGCAAGAATGGATCTGGATATTTATATTTATCGTCCCTCAGATAATTTAGGCCCCTTTCTGGAAAACTTCGACACCTTAAATGATGCCCTGAAAGAAATTTCGAGAACACCGGGAGAGATCAACGAATTTGTCACCGGTATGGATGAAGTGATTGTTTTGCGGCATCGTCAATTTGGTAGTGATCCCGGCTTCACAGTTTCGTCAACTTTGGCTAACTATTTTGGTCCCAATACAAAAGCTCACGAAGCGGTTTTTGCACTTTCAGGCCGTGATGTGGAAGGTACAATCGGTGGTTTGCCTGAGGTTAGTGCAGGAGGCGCGGCAATGGGGCGAGGACAATTCCTCACCGGTGCGCCCGGTGCGGAAGCTGAGGGAGTAACTTTGAAATATGGTGAAACAACAGACGATGTAATTTACGAAATTTTTAATCGAACTGATAATAAATTTACCGGATTACTCAAACGTGAACAAAACAACGAATTTCTGGTTGGTGCGGATGTTGACGGATATGTCCATGTTTCACAAAATTCTCTTGTTTTTCAAATTGGTCCAAATCAAGGGCAATTGCGACGTTTTTCGGTGGACAGCATTAATCCGGAACAACTTTCTAACAGAGTCGAAAATGACAGCAAATTTAGGAGTTTGGCGGAAATTGATGTACTTGACGCAGATGCCGCACAAGATTCTTTGCTACTGATTGATCAAGCAATTGATGATGTTTCCACGATGCGTGGTAATCTGGGTTCATTTCAGAAAAATGCTTTGGAAGCAAATTTACACAGCTTGCGTGTCTCAAAGGAAAACCTGACTGCTTCGGAATCTCTGTTGGCAGATACAGATATGGCACAGGAAATGAGCTCGCTGGTCAAAAATCAGATCTTGCTTTCTGCCGGAACAGCAATGTTGGCTCAAGCCAATCAGGTTCCACAGTCCGTTTTACAGCTGCTTAATTCAAACGGTTGATTGGAATGTTTTTTGAAATGGTTTCTAACTGCCGGTTCGCTTTGAACTTGCAAAAAAGAAAACTATTTTATATCAGTTAGTTGACTAAAATCAACTAGGCAAATAACTGCCTTTTTTCCGGAGAATGATCCGGAAGTCGACAAAACTGCATTCTTCAAAAAACGGAACCGTCTTGGCAGAACTAAATCCGAACGCGATTACCGGCTTAGGGTCAAAGCTGAATACAAGGGAGATCATCGACCGCTTCATGGCAATCGAGCAGCGGCGGATTAAACCTGTTGAAGCCCGAAAAGATCAGAAAGTAAAAGAGTTGGAGGCTTGGGGTGCAGTCAAAGCTGAACTGAATAAACTCCAGGGAGTAACCGAAGCACTGGATAAATTCGAAATCTGGGAGGCCCGTAAAGTAGAGACGAGCGATCCGGATGTGGTTGAACCAAAAGCCCGGAAAGATTCCGTGCCCGGCAGACACACAATTATCGTGGAATCTGTGGCTTTGTCGCATCAAATAACTTCACAGGGATTTGAGAGCGACAGCACCCGCATTGGTACAGGAAGAGTGCAGATTCAAGTTGGAGATGAAGAAGATGAAACACCTGTCACAATCAATCTTGCGGAAGGCAAAGATACTCTCGTAGATTTGAAGCGAGCCATCAACAACTCGGATGCGGATGTGGAGGCATATATCGCCAAAACACATGGTGATACGCCTTTTCGTTTGCTGTTGACCAGTAATGTCAAGGGTGAGCAGGGACGAATTGATATTGACGTAAATCTAAAAGGCGGAGAAGTTGGCGCACCGAGTTACGAAAACACATTTGATAAAACTTCGACCTGGAAAGGATTTGACGTTAAAGCACCGGAAGCTACTACTGGAGCAGGATTTGGTGGTTCAACCAATATAGTAGAAGTTGGAGGAACATATACAGGAGAAGATGATAACGTCTTTACTTTTCGTGTAATTCGTTCCGGAATGATCCCTTCTGATTCCGGTGTACTCATCGGTTGGAAGGACAAAAACGGCAGAGAAGGTGAAATAGAAATCAATAAATTTAATTATATTCCCGGAAGTTCACTTGATGTTACTGATGGATTAAAATTATTGATTAGTGACGGTGAAGTTGTTGCCGGCGATACCTTTACTGTTGATGTGGCCGCGGAAAAATCTGATTTGCTCTGGTGGTTGAGCAAGGCGGAACGCGCGCCCCAGATTTCACAACCTTCCGACTGGAGCAGTAAGGCTTCAGAAGGCGGAGTTAGAGTTGTCGGTACTTACGACGGTTTAGAAGATGATACTATAGTTTTTCGAGTTGAGGGAAATGGACAGGTCGGTGGACCGAGCCCGCTTAAACTGCATTACGAATTCTCTGAAAGCGGAGAAAAAGGTTCTGTAAATATTGGTCATCCATATTTGGGTGAAGTGGGCAAAGGAGAAGGCCCATTTGATAAAGCAACCGCTTTTGATTCAGAAGACGGTGAGGAACTTTTCGATTTGGAATTCAGTAAAAAAGGCCGTCGTGATCCGAAAAGACTGCCTCTTGGACACGGTTTATTTATCGAAGTGAACCCCAGTGTTTTACGCGACGGTGATACAACTGATGTTGATGTGATCGCGCCAACTTCAGAAGTTATATGGTGGAGTGATGAAGAACACCGCGGAGTCTCGAACAAAGTGGACGTCTTAGCAAAATGGCAGACCTACGCGGAATATGAAGGACTTGATGACGGCAAAGAGAAAAGCGCGCTCAGTGTCGCAGATGGAATTGGCGGATTATCCGGCAGGCTCAGTAATGCCTCAATTGAAATATCCGGCAAATATGAACCGGATATTGCAAAAACCTACACTTTTATTGTTGATAAGAGAGGGACTGTAGGAATCACGCGAGGGCTGAAACTAAGGTGGGAAGATACATTTGGCGGCACGGGTTCAGTAGAAGTTGGAGAAGGTTATGTTTCCGGAACCGCGATTTTGTTTGATGAAGGTTTAAGACTGGCTCTTGGAGAAGGAGATTTGTATGAAGATGATTCTTTTACTATCTCAACAGATACGTCAACTGTCAGACTGGCACAGGATTTGGTCTTACGTCTTGGCGCCACCAGGAGCGGAGAAGGACTTGAAATAAGGCGTTCTGAAAATGAGGCAAATGATGTGATCCCCGGACTTGATCTGGAGTTTTTTTCGCCAAGTAAAAATCCGGTAACTATTTCCGTATTGGGCGACACAGAGGTTGCCAAAGAGCGCATTTATGATTTTGTTGATGCTTACAATACATTTCAGGCAACAGCGAAAGAAATGTCAAAGTTCAACAAAGCAACAAACACAGCCGCACCTTTGTTAAGTGACAGGAATCTGGCCCAGATGGTCAATGAGATTGCGACCACAACAATTGGAACAGTGAGTGGTTTACCGCAAGCAACAAATATGCTTTTCTCGATTGGATTGAAAATCGATGACAGAGGACTCATGTCGATTGATGAGAAAAGGTTGAACGAAAAGATAGTTGAGACATTTTCCGATGTTGCAAATTTATTCCGCAGCCACGGAAAAACAGATAATCCCGGCGTTAGTTTTCTGGGAATGACGGAAAAAACCAGGGTTAATCCCAGCGGTTACAGAGTAGATATTTCAAATACAGCCAAACGCGGATTCTATTTGGGAACACCTCTTGCTGGTACAGTAAAGGTAGATGATACAAATAACGTTTTGATTGTTAAACTGAACGGCAGGGTTTCTGACCCGATTGAGTTACGCAAGGACACCTATACTCCAGGAAGTCTTGCAAAAACTTTGCAGAACCGTTTGATGGAAGATAAGGTTTTAGGACGCCGCGGGATCCAGGTACGTGAAGTAGAGGGGCGCTTGAAAATAATTTCAAGTACGTATGGAAATAGTAGTTCAATTGAAGTTGAAGCCGGCTCAGGAATGGATCTGACAAGTTTGGGTCTGGAAGAAGGAGTCAGCACCCCAGGCGAGAATGTCGAAGGATCAATAGGAAACGTGGAAGCAAAAGGGAGAGGGCAATTATTGGTTGGTGCGGAAGATTCAAATACTGAAGGTTTGAGGATTTTCGTCACACTTGATGATGCCGATCTGGTTGATAATGAAGAAGCTACTGTAAAGATATCCAAGGGTGTCGCAGTCAAGTTAGGCGATAAACTGAGTAAATTGAATGATCCTCTTGGTGGTAATGTCAAGCGTGCCACTGATGATATTACCGGGCAAATGAGTAGTTTTGACGAGCAAATCAAACGTTTAAACAAAAGGGCTGATAGCAAACGGTCCCGGCTGCAAAATAAATTTGCCAAACTGGACAGCACGATGGGGAGATTGAAATCCCAACAAAATTATATCAGTCAGCAACTCTCCGCCATGAGCGGGGCAAAGAGGTCCTAATACTAAAATGATACAGGAGATACGATGAGTACGTATGGTAACTATCAGAATGCCTATAAAAAGGCTGCTGTCAACACACTTGATCAAAATAAGCTGATCATTATGCTCTATGATGGTGCAATAAAAAATGCCAGCTTTGCGGTCGAACATATAAAATCAGGTGAAATTGAAAAGGTTCATAATTGCTTGATCAAAACCAAAAACATTGTGACAGAACTGATGGCAACCCTGAACATGGAACATGGTGGTGATATTGCGAAAAATCTGCAGTCACTCTACAGCTACATGTTCAGTCAATTGATTGAAGCGAACATGGAAAAAAAGTCTGAACCGGTAATTGTTGTTATCGATTTACTCAAAGAATTACGCGCAGCCTGGGTGCAGATAAACACGAAAAATAAGGCAAAAACTAATAAACAGAACATTCCGCATGGCGTGCTGCAAAATAATCAGGATAACGCCGAAAAGCGGATAAATCTTACTGGATGAACAAAAAGGAAAAATTATATTAAATCTTAGTTAAAGCCAAAGGGTAGTATCACACTATTTTTTGGCTTTGTTGTTTGAAAAATTTAATTCTGCCGGAAATGCCCGGCTGCGAACTGTACATGTAGGCCGCAACTGATCTTGAGTTGCAGTGTTTCTGAGGCATGTATTGTTTGTCAGCCGGGTTTTGTTTTTAGGGCGTCTCAAAACCGTTACCTGAACGTAACCGTTCTCCGAGCGCAATCGTTCTCTGAGCGGAGTCGAAGGGGATTTTCAGAAATTTACGGTTGCCGCAGATTTTGAACATAGACGGTCTAGATGAATTAAGGTGCTGCGGATAAAGCCTTAAGCTGAAAATTATTTGTGAAGATGAAAAAATGGAATGAGGCCGAGTTGCATTTACGACATGTGGACTCTCGCATTGCCGGAATAATGGAACGTGCGGGGCCTTGTGAGTTGATTCGGAATGAAGGTGGTTTTGCGGGATTGTCGTCCTCCATAATTGGACAACAATTGTCCAACCATGTAGCAAACATAATCCGGGAACGTTTCCGGAAGCTCTTTGAAAATGACAAACCGGATCCGGAAGTTTTACTGAATCTGGATGACTCTATCTTGAGAAGTGTGGGCTTATCTTTTCAGAAAATCAAATATCTGCGTGGTTTGGCAAGTTGGGTTGAGAGTGGCGAGCTGGATTTTTCTGCATTGGAAAAAATGACTGACGAACAAGCAATGCAAACTCTTATTCAAGTCCATGGTATTGGACGCTGGACTGCAGAAATGTATTTACTTTTTACCTTGAATCGTCCGGATTTGTTGCCGCTGGGAGATGCTGCAATTGAAGCAGCCATGAAAAGGCTGTATGATCTTCCGGAAAAAGACTGGAAAGATCCGGCAATTCAGATTGCGGAAAAATGGAGACCCTGGCGTTCTGTTGCATGTTGGTATCTTTACCAATACCACGGAATGCAGAAAAACGAGGATGCTCCAAAATGAAATTTTATCATCATCAGGAGAGGCCGACGAAAAACTGAGCCTCTCTATAGTTCTTTGAAAATTGAATAATTTCTCACGCGGGAATCCTTTTCAAAAGGGAGAACTGCCGACTGCTGTGTTTTCATAATCGGGAAATAAATGTATTTCCGGATTTTACAGTTTGGATAAATGTAGCTAGTGAAAACTGTGCTGAACTGTCGCGGAAAGAGGGGGGGGGTGTTACATCTTTTGAGCGTTGATCAGGCGGATAAGTGTATCATGACTGAAGTAGAAAACTAGCGTTCTTTCTGAGCAAAATGACGACTTTTTAAGAGTTTGTCTGAGGAAACAAAAATACTTTCTGTGTGAGAACAGAATCAACCGTAAAATATTTGAAACTATAAAAGCCAAAGAATAGCCTTGTACTATTTTTTGGCTTTGTTATTTATATATCAAAACAGCTTGATTTGCCCGGCTGCGAGTTGCATATGCTGGCCGTAACTGTTTTGAGTTGCAGCTGTTTCTGAGGCATGTGCAGCTTGTCAGCCGGGTTTTATTTTGATGTCTAAATAGAGAGGAAAGAATCTGACCGGGATTCCCCAGCTTGAGCCGGGGTTTTGTGGTTTGCCGCGTCTGCGGACTGGTGGCTTGCTACGACTGTGGATTGGTGGCTTGCTACGACTGTGGATTGGTGGCTTGCTACGACTGTGGATTGGTGGCTTGCTACGACTGTGGATTGGTGGCTTGCCGCGTCTGCGGATTGGTGGCTTGCTGCGTCTGTGGATTGGTGGATCGTTGCGTCTATAGATTTTAGTTTTTTCTGGATTATTGGAAGTAGAAAACCAAGCCGATTAGCTTGAAAACTTATCCTCCAATTAAACTCATTATCAATGGAGTGATCTATGGAAATATCAGTCGGAGCATTGACTCCAGAGGACCGTCAAGAGTGGGAAAATTTATATCATGCTTATGCGGAGTTTTATCAAGTTCCCATGAATGCCGACATTCTTGAAACAGTCTGGAATTGGATTTTTGACGAAGACAAAGAATTCTACGCTTTAGTGGCCAGAAATTCGGTGCAGCGTCCAATCGGGTTTATGCATTTCCGGGAAATGCCTTCACCTTTACGTGGTAAAAAGGTTGGCTTTTTAGATGATCTTTTTGTGCTTCCGGATTTTCGCGGAACAGGGATAGTGGACGAAATGATTAATAAATTATCCGAGTTTTCCGCCAAAAAGGGGTGGCCTTTTGTACGTTGGATTACTGCGGAAGATAACTATCGGGGCCGTGCTGTTTATGATCGGTGTGCGGAAAAAACGAAATGGGTGACGTACCAAATGAGTGTTTGATTTCTTACTTTGTAAAAGTGCTGAAATACTATCATTGCTTAAATTGCGTAATGTGATCATGACAAACCAGGAGAGGAATGAACATCCAGAATAGTGAACCGGAAACGATTTGGTATCTTGAAATGCTGAAGCGTGACGAATTGCGTCCAAAAGGCTTTCCTCCGGAAACACAACTGGTGAAACTTGAAATAGCGTTGTCTGCGCTGAACCGCTTTTTTTATCTGGAAGTTGGAAAAATGTGGGAATGGACAGAGCATCAATTATGGACCGATGAACAATGGCGGGACTGGGCTGAGGCTGAAACACTTCAGACCTGGATGTTACTTTTTAAAGGAACTCCTGCCGGCTATTTTGAATTGAGTACCCAGGACAGGGATGTGGAGCTGGCTTATTTCGGCTTGTTGCCTCCATTCGTGGGTAAAGGATTAGGCGGCGGATTATTATCTGCCGCGATTGAAAATGCATGGGGAGCGGAAACAAAAAGGGTTTGGGTACATACCTGTAGCCTTGACCATCCCAATGCGTTAAAAAATTATCAGGCAAGGGGATTTCAAATTTATCGTGAAACCTTAGCTTCATAATACTAAGCCGCCGTTTTAAGGCCATCGTGCGGGTGTTGACCGCACTACGGATTTGAAATGGAATGGAAGCTCTTTGAAAATTAAATCTGGCGAAACCTCGCGCAAAGGGGGAGTCCTCCCTTTTTTGCTGAAGTATCGGCCATAGCATTTCCCAAGGACGGAGAATAGGGTGAATCCCTGTGTTTCGAATTTCGAAACTCCGGAACAATCCACTCTGAATATCTCTGCCGTGGGAATAATACGTGGTTCATTATTACAGCAATTTAAAGGGGGATAGATCCGAAAACTTTCCGGCTAGCCCTGAAGTTTTCTGATTGAAGGAATATCTGCGTGAAGTTTTCGTGACCTGGCAGTGGAATTTCCGGTAATGTTCCGCGTGAAGTGGAATGCTATTAAATTCTGCATGAAGTGGAATACTATTAAATTCTGCGTGAAGTGGAATACTATTAAATTCTGCGTGAAGTAGAATGCTATTAAATTCTGCGTGAAGTAGAATGCTATTAAATTCTGCATGAAGTGGAATACTATTAAATTCTGCGTGAAGTAGAATACTATTAAATTCTGCATGAAGTGGAATACTATAAATTTCCGCGTGAAGTGGAATACTATCCGGAGTACCAATTTTCATCAGGGGATAATTCCCCCTTTGGTGTGGATCAATTTCCCATGACTGGTGTGACTTGTTGCGTGAAAAACATTAGTGCCGTTGCAGGGTCTTTCGACAGATAGGTCTGAAGTAGTTAAATACTTGAGGTGGGTGTTCCCATTTTTGTAATAAAAATATTATTTTTATGGCGAACTGAATCTGAATCAATTTATCAAGTGAGGAGGAATCCGTATTTTTTAGCGGATAAAAAAACAGTGGGGAGAATTATCATTATTTTAGTCTCCAGTAAAGTTTTGACATGGTTTCCCAGCAGATAAAATGAGGATTTATGTCTTTACATTTTGAGCAGGAAGAATTCAGTAAACGGCAAAACCGCTTACTAAAATTAATGGCCGAAAATGAACTGGATGGAATGCTGCTTTTCCGGCAGGAAAGCATGTTTTATCTGACAGGATATGACACGTTTGGCTACGTTTTTTTTCAGTGTTTATATCTGGGACTGGATGGGAAGCTAATTTTGCTGACCCGCGCCCCTGATTTACGGCAGGCGCAAAACACATCCATTCTGAAGGATATCCGGATCTGGGTGGATGGTCCGGAAACGAATCCGGCTCTGCAACTAAAAAATATTTTGCTGGAATGCGGTTGTGAGGGCCGTCATCTTGGAGTGGAATACGACTCATATGGATTGACCGCGAAAAATGGGAAATTGCTGGACTTCGCTCTGGATGGTTTTTGCCGCTTGAAGGATGCTTCCAATTTGGTAAACAGACTGCGGGTTGTCAAGAGTCCGGAAGAATTAGTTTATATCCGGAAAGCTGCCGAATTAGCAGACGACGCGCTGGATGAAGCACACAAGTTGGTGAAGGCCGGATGCGATGAAGGTGAACTTTTGGCTGCCATGCAGGGCGCCATATTCCGAGGCGGCGGAGATTATCCGGGAAATGAATTTATCATCGGTTCCGGCGAAAACGCTTTGCTTTGCCGCTATTATTCCGGAAGACGAAAACTGAGTCCTGAAGACCAGTTGACTTTGGAATGGGCCGGAGTCTATCGGCACTATCATGCGGCGATGATGCGCACAATTCCAGTTGGACGCGTGACCGATCAGCACAGGAAAATGCACGAGGTTTGTCTTGAAGCAATGGAAGCCTGTGAATCCGCTTTGCGTCCGGGAAACCCGATCGGCGAGGTTTTTGATGTTTACGCCGAAACTTGTGATAATTCCGGAATGCTCGCCCATCGCCTGAATGCGACAGGATACAGTATGGGCACAACTTTTTCGCCAAACTGGATGGACTGGCCGATGTTATATCACGGCAATCCAGTGCTTGCAGAAGAAAATATGGTGTTTTTTCTTCATATGATTTTGATGGACAGTGACTCCGGAAATGCAATGTGTTTCGGGCATAGCGTCATTGTGACGGATTCCGAAAGTCAAAGACTTTCACGCCACACTTTGGATTTGGTGGTGCGTTAACCGAACCTCCTAGTCTTTTCGGTGAGATAGCACGGATGAAGACAACTATCTCGCCGGAAAGCGTTTTGATTGGAAATCGTTAGGAAGAATTTTAATGGGTACAAGAAATAAGGAATGGAATTTTATTAATTTCTCTAAATCAGCGAAAGGACTAAAACGAAAATGGTAGATAAATCCTCAATCTTGCGACAGATGCGCAAACACGCGCAATCATTTTCTTCCGCAATAACTCCGCCAAAAGTAGTGGATGAGGCAAATTTAAATCGTGCCTTGTGCTTGATTGACGTAACCGCAAAGGATTCCCAGTTTGGAAACTTACGCAAATTGTCCTTCAAGACTCCGCCATTATTGAAAGCGTTGCGTCTTGAAAATAATTTGAACATTTTGCGTACCGAAATTAACAAATGTATCCCGGAGGGAATCTCGATCGATATCAATTTGAAGGCCGGACAAAAACAGAAAGAAACTGAAAAATTTAAACGAGCTGAGAAAAAATTACGTAAGCTCCTGGACACCAAGGATTGCTGAATAGTATGTGCTGATTTGAGTTAAATTGATCTATTAGATATGGACTGACACCAAGGAAAAGTTTCAGAAAATATCATAATAAAAATAATATTTTACTGAAATTTATTACCGGAAAGTCATGGTGATAATCCGGCTTTGCGGGGTACTCCGTGGGTATCATGGAGTGATCTGACTGAAGCTGAATCATGAGGCTGATTTTAAAGTCTAAAGATTCAGGATTCGGTTGCCTAGTGCCCCAACACACTACAGGTGTTTGCTGGTAGTGTCAGAAATCTTCGCGTGCCGTGCACGTTGGAGAGCCAAGGGAAGGGCTTTGCTTTCATGGTGAGAGTTGTCCTCATTTAGACAGGAATGGTTTGAACTGGACCTGTTTCCCCACAGTATTCTATTGGAAGGGAATACATTTATTCTATGGTTGGAATTAATTCTCTCACTTAAATTAAGGAGATAAGATGGGACTAAGAATCAATAATAATATTGAAGCTATGGTTGCACACCGCAACCTGTTAAAAAACGATCGCGCGCTTTCGAAGTCACTTGAAAGACTGGCTTCCGGACAGAGAATCAACAGGGCAGCCGATGATCCGGCCGCTTTGGTGATTTCTGAACATATGCGTGCGGAAATTAGCGGAATGGAGCAGGCAATCCGAAATAATGAGGTTGCCATTTCACTGGTACAAACGGCTGAAGGATCTATGAATGAGATCTCCAGCCTTTTGATTAGTATTCGTCAGCGTGCCATTTCCGCGGCCAACGTCGGTGCCAGTGATGCGGGAATGACTCAGGCAAATCAGTCTGAGATTGAGAATGCTCTGTCCTCAATTGACCGTATTGTTTCGAGTACTCAGTTCGGGCAATACAAACTTCTGGACGGAACTAATGCCAGGAAAATACTCGAAGACGGTACTATTAAGGAAGGGCTCCGTTTTCACGTTGGACCGGATGCCGGTCACACGGCATCAGTTTCCATCAGGAACATGACCACGAGTCAACTTGGCAGACTTGCTGAGGGCGAATTGCCCAACAAAAGTAGCTTCATGTCACTTGCGGACATTGATGTGAGTACAGAGCAAGGTTCCCAGGATACGCTGGCGATCATTGACCAGGCAATTACTGAGGTTGCAACTGTCCGTGGTGAGTTGGGTGCGTTTCAGGCTAACACCCTGGAATCTAATCTAACCAGCTTACAGGTGGCTGCAGAAAACATGACTTCTGCGGAGTCCACTTTGCGCGATACTGACATGGCACAGGAACTGGCTACTTTTACACGTAACCAGATCATGAGTCAATCAGCAACCGCACAGTTGGCGCAGGCTAATGCATTACCGCAAAATGTATTGCGCCTGTTAAACAGCTAGTAGGGTTCGGGGATTCGTCCCCAAACTCCACACTATTCCGGCTCCTCTTTTTTGGAGTCCGGAATGGCTGTGTTAATTAGTATTAAAAGACCGGTCATTTATGATGAACTCGCAATAATTCTTACAATGTGTCATTTCGAGTAAAACGAGAAATCTATTTTATATTAAACGCTAATATCATTAAGATTTCTCCCTACGGTCGAAATGACAAATTATTGGTTTAAGAGTTATTACGAAGCCATCATTTATAATTTTTTATCAAAACAATGTCTGTGAGCGGAGTTTAAATTCCGCTTAACGTACATAAATAAACCTGAATCTTTAATTTAAAGAGGACTTATGCCGTTGGGGATGAAAAACAATATTGCATCGATCAACGCAATTAATCATCTGGCGAAAGCGCAAAAAGAGATGTCAGATTCTCTGACTCGCCTAGCTTCTGGACAAAGGATCAATAGTGGAGCAGATTCTCCGGAGGGTCTTATTTTCTCTGAGACTCTTCGCGCCCAGATTGCGGGCATGCAGCAGGCACTACAGAATTCCGAGTTTTCCCTGTCACTGGTTCAGACTGCTGAAGGCGCTTTGGTTGAGGTGAACAATTTGCTGATAGAAATGCGCCAATTAGCCTTGACTGCCGCAAACGAGGGGGCAACTGATTTTGGCGCGCTGATAACCTTGCAGTTTCAAATTCACAACGCCATTGAAGGAGTTGACCGTGTTTCAGAGTTCACCCGTTTTGGTAACAAAAATCTACTGGATGGAAGTCAGGGGGCAACTGGAATGGGCGGAAATGAAGAACTCGTCTTTCTCAATGCATCAGCAAAAACAGTCGCTTCTCCACTCAGCGGATATGAAGTTGATATTGATGAAATGCCTGAACGGGCAAGTCTGATAGAAGACCTTGATGACGAAGACGCGTCTGGTCTGCAAATTACTTTGGAAGAAGAAGATGGCGCGATAATCAGGGTAAGAAATCCAGAAGGAGCATCTGCAGTCGGATTTGCTAACCGTCTTAAAAAAGCAGTTTTTTCCGCGAATATGAATTTGGATATCCGTTATGATGCTGACGACGAAGAACTCACAATTGAACATCGGGAATATGGTTTCATCAAAGGTTTTACAATTACCGGTTCCAAGGATGGAGTGCTTGTGGATGACGCATACGAACCGGAATTATTTTTGGGCCGGGACATAGAGGGGACAATCGATGATGAACCGGCAGAAGGAGATGGGCTGATTCTGACTGGAGTTTATAATAACAATAAAACAAGTGGTTTGAGTGTTGCCTTTTTAGGAGACAGTACGGGTAATGCCGGATCAGTCACAGTCGCGCAACACGCACTCAAATTTCAATCCGGAACAAATGCGGAAGATCAAATTGTGGTCGCACTGAATAGCACTCATTCTACAGTTTTGGGGAGGGGTGTAGATAATACCAGCGGATTTGAAAATTTGTCCCAAATCAGGCTGACATCTACACAAGAAGCCATCGACGCAATTCGCCTTGTGGATGAAGCACTTGATCAATTATCATCAATGCGCGGACAACTTGGATCCGTTCAAAAACATACTCTGGAAACGAATATTTCGGTGTTGCGTTCATCCGCAGAAAATTTAACTGCCGCAGAATCCAGCATTCGGGACACCGATATGGCTTTGGAAATGGCAAATTTCACCAAGAATCAAATCATCACAGAAGCAGCCGCTGCGGCTGTCGCACAAGCAAATCAAACGACATCTCGTGTTATAAGACTGTTGTTCAACAATAATGGACAAAATCATTGGTCATTTTTTGCACACAACTGATTAATGAAAAATGATGCGCCTTGACGATACCATTGCCGCAATAGCAACACCATTGCAGCCAGCTGGACTTGGAGTAATCAGAGTCAGCGGAACTGAGGCAGTTTCGATTGTGGAGCCCTTGTTTAAAGGTGCAGGTCGGACGTTGAGAAAGGCGGAAACAAACAAGCTCGTGCATGGTTGGATACATGATGATGCTAAACTTATCGATCAAGTTTTAGTCGTTGTTATGCGTGCGCCGCATTCTTACACAACAGAGGATGTAGTAGAAATTCAGTGCCACGGCAGTCCCTTTGTTTTACGCAGCATCCTTGATTTGGTTTTGGGGCAGGGCGCGCGTTTGGCAGAGGCCGGAGAGTTCACTCAAAGAGCATTTTTGCATGGACGCCTGGACTTGACACAGGTGGAGGCAGTTGCGGATTTGATTCATGCGGATTCGGACGTTGGAGCAAAACTGGCCGCACAGCAACTGCACGGCAAACTTTTTCATGCCATTGAGGCAGTCAAAAAAAAGGTGGTCTCAGTTGCATCACTGGTTGAAGCCGCAATCGAATTTCCGGAAGAAGGCCATGAATTCACACAGCGCGAAGATTGTCTGCAACGTCTGGATCGTGTTTGTGCTGATTTAGAAAACCTACTCTCACATGCAGACCATGGACGACAGATGCGAGATGGATTCGCCGTAGCACTGATTGGACGGCCGAATGTCGGGAAATCGTCGCTGCTAAACACCTTGCTGCGCGAACAAAGAGCGATCGTGACCACTATTCCGGGAACCACCCGCGATTCCATCGAGGAATCAGTACAAATTCGGGGTGTTACTTTTCGTTTAACCGATACTGCCGGAATCAGAAAAACAGTGGATATGATTGAAACAGAAGGAATCCGGCGTACACAAATTGTACGGAAAAAAGCGGATTTGGTTTTATTGATTTTGGATGCCGCTGAAAATCTTACGGAAGAAGACTTGAGCTTAATCCGTGAAATCGACAAGGAACGTACAATTGTGGTGCTCAATAAAAAGGATCGAATATCCGGAAAAATGCCTCATTGGCACAAAGCAATATCCGGAGTGGAATCGGTTTTGATTTCCGCAAAAAACGGAGACGGCTGTGATGAACTCGAATCGTGTTTGCTCGTAAAAGCTACACAAGGCGGATTACCGCAGCAAGATGAAATATGGATCACAAACCGCAGACAACAGCAGGCCGCCAAAAAAGCACTGGCTGCTTTAGGATTGGCGCAGGAAGTTTTAGAGCACTCAAAAGGAGACGAGTTTCTTGCCGTCGATTTGCGATCCTGCTTAAATGCCTTGGGCGAAATAGTGGGCGAAACAACGCCTGATGATTTACTTGGACAGATATTTTCGGAGTTTTGTATTGGCAAATAAAAAGCTGACAGACAGTGACTTGAAACTGCTGCTTGAAAAACAGGAATCACTCTTGAAAGAGTTTTTGGACTTTTCACAACGCCAATTTGCCGATTCAGATGCGGTTGGTTTGGATGAACTTTTGTTACAAAAGGAGCGCTGCTTTGAAGAGTTGCTAAAGGTGGATTCTTTACTTGAGAAATGGCATACGCAATATGATAGACCTTTACGCTCAGCTGAGCAAAAGCTGGACTTAATTATTCAAGAATTGTTGGAACGAATTCAGCATTCAGAAAAGGATTTTGAAAAAATGGTTGGGCGCGAAAAAAACTCGGTTTCATTACAAATTGCCCAGCTTAGCAGTCAGATGCAGTATCGGAAAGAACCGGTTCAGCAAAGGGCAAAAATTAAAAACATGTTGACTTGAACAAAACTATTTATTCATAAAACCATGCTTTTTTCTGCTTACCAAATTGAGTCGTTGCTGGAAGAATATCAGCCGGATATTTTTAATATGGACAAATCCGTAAGCGACACCCTGAGTCTTTCTGAAAATGCCGTTCAGGACTCACGCCACTACTTTGGCACAGCGAAAAAAAGTGCTTCTGACTGGATTTCACCCAAAGATATCAGGGCTCTGGTTGAAGATCAGACAACTTATGATCCTATTGTGGATTATGTACAGCAAAGTCGTGCGGGCCGTTTTGTTGTACCGGTTTTTGTACCTAAAATTCCCGCGCCGGCATTTCCACTTGTAACTGATCATACTCAAGCTGTCCGAAAAAGTGATGCTGAAAAACGCGAATTTACGGAAAGTTCAATTCCGGAAAAAGATGATTTACAAACTGAATTAAGTACAGAATCAGCAAGCATAGAAGATAAGGTTTCTGTTACAGATATTGAAGTGGAAGATGTAGAAACTCTGGCTGATGAAACAGAAATATCTGCTACTGATCAAAGTCCTGCAGAAGAGAGTACGGAGCGGGAACCTGAACCGGAAACGGAAAAAACAAAAATTTCTCAAACCGAAAAAGCTCCTGTTTCTGCAGCCTCATTATTTGAGGGAATTGACACGGACGATCAAGATGAAGAATTTGATTTTGACACAGGAGGGTTAATAGGTGAACTTGAGGATGACAGCGATGTTGTTTTTGGAGACGGCCGCATTGAACTAAAATCAATGATTAAATTTGTCGGTAATTATCCTGACAGCACCATAAAATTTTTGTTGCGAAAAAATTTGGACGGACGCCCTTTGCCAAATGGATACGAAGAAATTTATCTAAGCTGGGAGACGCGCGGATTGTCACGTGGACGCTTGAAAAAATATTTATTTAAACTGATGGAATGGAATGATTTTCCGGATTTGCCCGTGCTTGATGTAGTGAGAATAATCCGTGAACGTCATTATGATCTGAAAGAAAAAAAGAAATGATTAAAAAAAAATTCAGACCAAACGTAGCAGCCGTTATCTTCGATCCGCTAAAAAATAAAGTGCTGATGTTCCGGCGTGTATCAAAAAAGAATGAAGAAAAGAAAGCATTGTCCGACGGGGGACAGTTGCGCTGGAACTGGCAATTTCCTCAGGGCGGAGTTGATCCAGGAGAAACCGAGGAAGAGACACTTTTTCGTGAACTCGAAGAAGAAATCGGCACACGTGATGTCACCATCATCTGTGCGTCAAAAACACGGATACGCTACCATTATCCCCGCAAAATGCTGTACATTCTCCATCAAAAACCGGAATGGAGACCTTTTTGCGGACAACAGCAACGCTGGTATTTGGTCCAGTTGAATTGTGGCACAGAGCATATTTCTTTCAGTCATCAACCGATTGAGTTCGATGATTTCCAGTGGATATCTCCCCGGCAGGGTTTAAAAAAAGTTGTGCCGTGGAAACGAAAAGCCTACCGTAAAGGTTTGCGTAGTCTCGGAATTATGTGATCATTTTTATCTGCAAAAAAATATCCTGCCTGATATGTTCGAAAAAATCCCCCGATTTTGAATGAATTTGATATAATTAAAAAAGTCAACTGATTTGGCTTGCAGAATAATTATTGTATCCCTGCGTCAGCAGAAAAAACTTATCAAATGGAACCTCAATGTTAATGCTTATTTCACCCGCAAAAACGCTGGATTATGAGAGCCCTCCAACTACTGCGAGTTATAGTATCCCGGAATACCTTGAAAAATCCTCTGAACTGATTGCTGTTGTCAAAAAGAAATCTTATCGAGACCTGATGAAGCTGATGCAGACCAGTCAGAAAATCGCTGAACTAAGTGTTGAGCGCTTTAATCAATGGCATTTGCCTTTCAATTCAGAAAACGCCAAACAAGCGGTTTTGGCGTTTAAAGGTGATGTTTATACAGGACTGGATGCACCTGGACTTGCAGAAGAGAAACTGAAATATGCGCAATCACATTTGAGAATTATTTCCGGCCTTTATGGTTTGTTGCGGCCGCTTGACCTGATGCAACCTTACCGTCTGGAAATGGGACTAAAACTTAAAACTAAGAAGGGTAAAACTCTTTATCAGTTTTGGGGTGAGCAAATTACGGACGCCTTAAATTCAATGTTAGCAAAACAGGATGATCCTGTGTTAATTAACCTTGCGTCAAATGAATACTTTAAATCAATCCAAAAGAAAAATCTCGACTGCCGATTGATAACACCGCAGTTTAAAGACTGGAAAAATGGTAAATATAAAATGATCAGTTTTTTTGCTAAAAAAGCTCGAGGACTGATGGTACGTTACGCCATTGATCACAATATTCAGCAAGCAGAAGAATTGCAAAATTTTGATTATGACGGTTACAGTTTCAACTCTGAACTGAGTCACGGAGATACCTGGGTTTTCAGCAGAGATTGACTCGTTGACCTTTACTTTTTTGCATCTCAGTTTTGATTACTTCCCCATCTTCCTTTCGACCAAATTCCCAACTACCACGAAGGAACTCAGCTTTTTAAGAAATAAATCTGTTTCTCAGTCCCCACTGCGTATTGACCTCCAAAACAGGAATGGGCAACTTTTTGCTTGCCTTATCTATTAAATCGCTGTATTGATATATAATGATTTAATTGGAACAAGAAGACATCCTGACCTTTATATAACCGAATTTCATGTCAAGTATTGCACAAGTTTTAAGATTACTAGGAGACGAAACACGTCTCAGGATTTTAATTTTAGTTTCACAGACAGCGTTAAACGTCAGTGAATTGACAACCATTTTAGGCATGGCCCAATCCGGAATTTCACGGCATCTGAGTCACTTGCGAAAAATGAAGTTGCTGCAGGAGCGCAAAGAAGGCATTTGGACTTTTTATCAACTGGCGCAAAAAGAATCCCTGGACAGCGAACTGCACCTGCTTTGGAGTTATTTGCAGGAGCAACTCTCAACGATGAAAGACCCAAACAACGATCGGGTACGTTTACATGAAATATTACGTCAACGTGAAATCAGCGGCGGGGGATTAAATGAACGGCTTCTCGAACCGGGACAATCGTGGTTTGCCTGGTCTTGTCTTTTAGGAATATTACTGGGACAGAACGGAGAGCGAAAATCCGGATTTGGTTCAGGAACTTCCGAACTGGAAATTATAGACCTCGGCTGCGGCGACGGCACCCTAACAGTGGAAATGGCGAAATTTGCCACAAGGGTAATTGGTATAGATAATAATCCAGAAATACTGGCTTCCGCCCGCCAGCGAATCGACAGGCTTGGTCTGAAAAACGTTAGTTTAATCGCGGAAAACGTCAGTCAATTGTCTCTGCCCGACGAGTCATTAGACGTAGTTTTCTTTTCTCAGTCACTGCATCACCTTGATGATCCGAAAAGTGGTTTTAAAGAAGCAGCGCGCATTTTGCGTCCGGGAGGACAGGTGCTGGTGATGGAACTGGCCGCGCACAGTGAAGACTGGGTACTCGAAAAACTTGGTCACAAATGGCTTGGATTTGAAAAAGAAACCCTGCTGGATTTCATGCAGACAGCAGGATTTAATCAACTGCACTCAGAAATTTTGCCTTTTCGTCGTGAAGAATTATTCCAAATCATGCTTGCTGCAGGTAGAAAAACTTAGGGCGAAAATCTTAAAAGATTTGCAAAAAAGAAAACAGAATTTATTGCAGCTATGCTGAAACAAAATACAAAATAATAATGAATTATACAAAACCGAGTGCCGTCAGGCTTTTGAACATGCTGGAACAGAAAATTATTGTGTTCGATGGCGCAATGGGCACGATGATTCAGCAGCAGGGACTTGCTGAAGATGATTTCCGTGGAACTTCTTTTCAGGCACATCCTTCTCCACTAAAAGGCAACAACGACCTGCTTTCGATCACACGTCCGGACGTGATTGAAAAAATTCATTTAGAATTTTTGGAAGCAGGCGCTAACATTTTAGGAACCAACACATTTAACGCGAATCGAATTTCGCAGGCTGACTACAACCTGGAAGAAAGCGTTGCTGAAATCAATCGGTGTGCAGTAGAAATTACGCGAAAAGCAGTAGCAAATTATCAGTCTGGGAAAACGGCAGAGGAAATTCAGTCAGATCACCCCGTTTTTGTGGCCGGATCAATCGGCCCGACAAACCGTACCTGCTCCATGTCTCCGGATGTCAACAATCCGGCTTACCGTGCGGTAAGCTTTGACCAGATTGCTGAAGCCTATCGGGAACAGGCGATTGCCTTGATTGAAAACGGAGTCGATATTCTTCTGCTGGAAACGAGTTTTGACACGCTCAATATGAAAGCCGGAATTTACGCATTGGAAAGTTATTTTGAAGAAACCGGAATTCGTCTGCCCGTTTTTCTTTCCGTAACAATTACAGATGCTTCCGGACGCACACTTTCCGGGCAGACGCTGGATGCATTTTATAATTCCATCCATCACGCAAAGCCGCTGTTTTTAGGAATTAACTGCGCGCTCGGCGCGAAAGAAATGCGTCCGTTTATAGAAGAACTGGCGCATATTTCCGAATTTCCTGTAGCTGTTTATCCGAATGCCGGATTGCCGAATGCCATGGGAGAATATGAACAAACTCCGGAAGAATTTTCCGACATCATGTCCGAGTTTGCACAGGAAGGTTGGGCGAATCTCATGGGCGGATGCTGTGGAACTACTCCGGCGCACATCAAGGCGCTGGCCGATAAAATCGCACATGCAATTCCAAGAAAATTAAATCCTCATTTAAAATTACGTTTCGGCGAAACGGCGGACAGCAATTCCGGACCTGTCATAGTTGGTGAAGGGATTCCGTTTTTTTCTGGATTGGAACCGCTGAACATCAATCCGGATATCGGATTTTTGATGATCGGTGAACGTACAAATATCATGGGTTCACCCAAGTTCCGGAAACTGATTTTGGATGACGATTTTGATTCCGGACTCGCCATCGCCCGTCAACAAGTGGAATCCGGCGCGAACTTTATTGATATTAACTTTGATGAAGGATTGCTGGACGGCGAAAATTCGATGACACATTTTCTCAACTTGATTGCGGTTGAACCGGACATTGCACGTGTGCCAGTAATGATTGACAGTTCAAAATGGTCTGTGCTTGAAGCAGGATTAAAGTGCATCCAGGGCAAGGGTGTAGTCAACTCCATCAGCCTCAAGGAGGGCGAGGATAATTTCTTAAGGCAGGCTCGTGAAATCCGCAAGTACGGCGCGGCTGCAGTGGTGATGGCTTTTGATGAAAACGGTCAGGCAACAGAGCTAGAACATAAAGTTGAAGTCTGCCACCGAGCTTTTAAACTGCTGACTGAAACGGTTGGTTTTTCGCCGCAGGATATTATTTTTGATCCGAATATTTTAACAGTGGCTACCGGAATGGAGGAACACAACGGCTATGCGGTCGCATTCATTGAGGCGGTAAAACAAATCAAGGAACGCTGTCCGGGAGCGCTGGTCAGTGGCGGCGTGAGCAACATTTCATTTTCTTTCCGTGGAAATAATCCGATACGCGAAGCAATGCACTCCGCATTTTTGTATCACGCAATTCACGCCGGTCTCGACATGGCAATCGTGAACGCCGGAATGCTGGACGTTTACGAGGATATTCCCAAAGATTTGCTGGAACTTGTCGAAGATGTTTTGCTCAACCGTCGAAAAGACGCGACCGAGAGACTGATAGATTTTGCTGAAAGTTATAAAAAAGAGGGTACACGCAAAATTATAAAGGACACAAAATGGCGCGAAGGCAGCGCGGAAGAACGGATCATTCATGCTCTGGTGAGAGGCATTACGGAACATATCGTGGCAGACACCGAGGAAATTCGTACAAAATTTGATCTCGCGCTTGAAGTGATTGAAGGCCCTCTGATGGCGGGAATGAAAGTTGTGGGCGACCTTTTTGGTGACGGCAAAATGTTTTTGCCGCAAGTTGTGAAAAGCGCTCGTGTGATGAAACAGGCGGTGGCCTATCTTGAACCGTTTATGGAAGAAGAAAAGAAGAAGTCCGGCATTAAAACCAAGATGCCGAAAATTGTGATGGCCACAGTGAAAGGCGATGTCCACGATATCGGCAAGAATATTGTGGGCGTTGTTTTGGGCTGCAACAATTACGAGGTCATCGATTTGGGTGTGATGGTACCCTGCGAGAAAATTTTGGAAACCGCCCGTGAGGTGGAAGCGGATGTGATTGGACTTTCCGGATTGATCACACCGTCACTTGATGAAATGGTACATGTTGCCGGCGAAATGCGGCGCGAAGGTTTCAATCTGCCACTTTTAATTGGCGGCGCCACTACAAGTCCAGTACACACCGCAGTCAAAATCGCACCACAATACGACCTTCCCGTGGCCTATGTTCCGGATGCGTCAAGAGCCGCCGGAGTTATCAGTAAATTATTGAATCCTGCCAGCAAAGAGAAAGCCGCGCAAGAACTACTTAAAGAACATGAACGGCGCAGAAAAGCTTACCAGGATCGAAACCGCGAACGTAAATTGCTTTCAATTAAGGACGCGCGCGCAAACCGTACACCAATTGAATGGAAGAATTGTACACTTGAGAAACCGGCTTTTCTCGGATTAAGGGAATATGCGGTTGAAGTGGAAACTTTGATTGAGTACATAGACTGGACTCCTTTCTTTTACACTTGGGAAATGAAGGGGCGATACCCTAAAATTCTCACAGATCCAAAGTTAGGTGAGGAGGCAAGCAAACTTTTTGAAGACGCGCAAAGCCTTTTGAAAGACATTGTTCAAAACCGCAGATTTCAGCCAAAAGCCGTAATCGGTTTTTTTCCTGCAAACAGTGAGGGCGACGATATTTTGATTTATACCGATGAGTCACGTAAAGAAATTCAAACGACATTCCACACCTTACGTCAACAAACAGCAAAAGCTGATGACAAACCGAATCAGGCTTTGTCCGATTTTGTCGCACCCAAAGATTCCGGACTTGCCGATTATCTGGGCGGATTTGCGCTGACCACCGGTGTGGAAGTGGAAGAACTCGCCGGGAATTTTGAAAAAGAACTCGATGATTATAATGCGATTCTCGTAAAAGCAGTCGGCGACCGTTTGGCGGAAGCACTTGCGGAATACATGCACAAACAGGTGCGGGATGAATGGGGATACGGCCGGACAGAAAATCTGAATGTGGATGAATTGGTTAGTGAAAAGTATAGGGGAATCCGCCCTGCGCCGGGGTATCCCGCTCAACCGGATCACACTGAAAAACCAATCCTCTTTGAATTGCTGGATGCCGAAAAACGTGTCGGAATTAAACTCACAGAAAGTAACTCAATGTCTCCGGCCAGTTCGGTTTCCGGAATGTATTACGCCCATCCGGAGTCACGCTATTTTGCGGTGGGCAAAATCAACAGGGATCAAGTTGAAGACTACGCTGAACGAAAAAAAATGTCTGTTTCAGAAGTTGAGCGCTGGCTGGGACCTATCTTGGGTTATGATTCACGATCGTAAATTTAGCCGCTAAGTACGCTAAGAAACGCTAAGAAATTTAGCCGCTAAGGACGCCAAGAACACTAAGTTAATAAATCTATGTCGTTACTTTGAAATTTAGCCGCTAAGTACGCTAAGAACGCTAATTCAGGGCTTGCTGAAAAGTTTTACTTTTGTCATCCCGGACTTGATCCGGGATCCAGATCACCGATCTGCTCGAGTACATAATTTGAAACATTTCCCCTGGATTCCCGCTTTCGCGGGAATGACAACTTTTTGTATTTCTTAGTGTTTCTTAGCGAACTTAGCGGCTAATTGTCATTTTTACGATTCTTAGCGAACTTAGCGGCTACAAATTATGCGCCCTTAGCAGCTAATTCTTATTTTTAAATAGCGAAACCATGCATCTAATTGAACTTTACAAAAAGAAAGGTTTTGTTTTTTCCATCGAGATTTTTCCACCCAAAACCGAAAAAGGGATGGACAAACTCAAAACGACGCTGGAAAAATTCAACGGCTACACTCCGGATTATTTCTCTGTAACTTACGGAGCAGGAGGGACATCACGTGCAAACACTCACGAAATGGCGGCACATATCAACAATGAATTGGGTGTCCCGGCAATGGCGCATTTGACCTGTGTTTCTCACACGGCCAAAGAAATAGACGATGTTTTAACAAAACTCAAAATCAGTAAAATCAATAACTTGATGGCGCTGCGTGGTGATCCAACAGTTGGAACGGAGCGTTTTATTCAACCGGAAGGAGGTTATCATAACGCAGGTGAATTGATTTCTGCGGTTTGCAAACACAGCGATTTTGGCATAGGCGCAGCGGGTTATCCCGAAGGCCATGTGGAAAATCCGGATAAAGATGATGACCGTAAACATCTACACGGAAAAATTGCCGCAGGCGCTGAATTTATCGTGACTCAGTTTTTTCTGGATAACACTCATTTTTTACGCTGGAGAGACAAACTGCGTGAAGAAGGCGCGAGTGTGCCTTTGGTTGCCGGAATTCTTCCTACTTCTAATTGGAAAGCGACTAAGCGCATGTCCGAAATGTGTGGTGTCAGTATTCCGGAAAAACTAGCCGAATTACTGCTCAAACATGAAAACGATCCGGAAGCCTCCAAAGAAATCGGTTATACGCATATTGAAAATCAGATTGAAAATTTGCTCAGTGAAGGTGTTCAAGGTGTTCATCTTTACGCCCTCAACAGCCTTGAAACAGTAAAACGTCTCGGACCAAAACTCAGAGACGCAGCCGGGACTTCCTCCTGTTTACCAAAAGATTGATTTTAGCCACTCCTTTTTGATTGAAATTTTCTGCTAACCAACGCAAAATAAAAAGTTTAAGTCATTCAAAACATTTCTAAAATATCACAGTTTTCAAGAAATAATCATGCAGGAATACCGTCCGCAAGAAATTGAAATAAAATGGCAAAAATACTGGGAAGAGCAGGGTTTGCTGGACTTTGATTTTGCTTCGGAAAAACCAAAATTTTATATGCTGACGATGCTGCCTTATCCTTCAGGGGATTTGCACATTGGGCACTGGTATGCGATGGCACCGTCCGATTGCTATGCGCGTTTTATGAAAATGCAGGGCAACGAAGTTTTTTTCCCAATCGGTTTTGATGCCTTTGGATTGCCTGCGGAAAATGCTGCGATCAAAAATAACATTCATCCAAAAACATGGACGTATGCCAATATTGAACGGATGCAGAAACAGCTGCGTACTATGGGTAATATGTTTGCCTGGAAAAATGAGGTTGCGTCCTGTGATCCGGAATATTACAAGTGGAGCCAGTGGTTTTTTCTGAAGATGCTGGAAAACGATTTAGCATATCGGGAACATGCGCCGGTTGATTTTTGTAACCATTGCCAAACCACACTTGCGCGTGAACAGGTTTGGGGGGAAGACCGTGTTTGCGAACGCTGCGGAAATCCGGTTGTAAAAAAGAAGTTGAATCAGTGGAAACTGCGGATCACGAAATATGCGGATGAGCTGCTTAATTTTGACGGATTGGATTGGCCGGAAAGAGTACGCTCGATGCAGAAAAACTGGATTGGACGCAGCGAAGGCGTGGAGTTTGCGCTGAAAATAGCCGATGCTAAAGACTTGAGTTTCCGGGTTTTCACCACACGTCCGGACACCGTTTTCGGCATGACATTTTGCGTTTTGGCTCCGGAGCATGTTCTGGTCGATCAGATCACAACTCCGGAACAGCAAGACACGGTTGAGGCTTACAAAGAAGCAGCGCAACTTAAAAACGAAATTGAGCGAACCGCAGAAGGTAAGGAAAATGACGGTGTCTTCACCGGAGCGTTTGCGATCAATCCAATGAACGGTGAGTCGGTACCAATATGGATTGCGGACTACGTACTTGCGTCCTATGGAACAGGCGCAATTATGGCGGTTCCCGGACATGATGAACGGGACTTTCATTTTGCGCGAAAATACGATTTGCCGACGCCGGTTGTGATTGTTGCTCCGGATCAACTGGATGCTGTTCCGGATGGAGCAGATTTAAACGAGCCTATTTTGCAGAAAGAAAATTCGGTGATGGTCAACAGCCAGAACTTTGACGGTGCGGTTTGGCCGGAAAGTTACAACCGTGTCGCGGACCAAATGCAAAAAGAAGGTTATGGAGAACGTCAGATTAATTTCCGTTTGCACGACTGGCTGATCAGTCGGCAAAGAATGTGGGGCACGCCGATTCCGATTATCTACTGCGAAAGCTGCGGGATGCAGCCCGTGCCTTATGAAGATCTTCCGGTCGTGCTTCCGGATGATGCGGAATTCAAACCGACTGGCGAAAGTCCTTTGAAATATCACGAGGGTTTTTTGAAAACAGCCTGTCCCAAATGCGGCGGAGCTGCGGAAAGAGAAACCGACACGATGGATACTTTTATCTGCTCCTCGTGGTACTACTATGCTTATGTTTCGCCTTACTGGAAAAAAGGTGAAACCATGAGCAAATCCGATTTTCCGTGGGATGAAGAAAAAATACGGAATATGTGTCCTGTTGATCAATACACCGGTGGAATAGAACATGCCACCATGCACCTTTTGTACTTTCGTTTTTTTACTAAAGCTCTTGCGGATATGGGACTGCTTGATTTTCGGGAACCCGCAAAACGCTTGTTCAATCAAGGTATGATTTTGGGTGAAGATCATGAAAAAATGTCCAAAAGCCGCGGCAATGTGGTCAATCCGGATGACCTTGTACAAAAATACGGAACAGATACAGTCCGTGCATACCTAATGTTTCTGGGACCGTGGGACGCGGGGGCGCCCTGGAATCCTCACGGAATTGAAGGACTGGCCCGTTTTTTCAAAGGAGTCTGGACGCTTTGTCACATGGAAGATAAACAAACTGCCGTACCAACTCCGGACACTGAAAAAAAACTACTGAAAACACTGCATCAAACGATAAAAAAATCCGGTGAAGATTTACAGCATTTTCGTTTCAACACTGCAATTGCGGCGGTAATGGCTTTCCGGAATGTTTTAAAAGCGGCACCTGAAGCTGCAGGAACTAAAGTTTGGACGGAATGCCTTGAAGGAATGCTGCTGATGCTCGCACCGATTGCACCACACATTACTGAGGAATTGTGGCAAAAACTCAAACCAGGCCGCGGAAGCATTCATCAGCAGGCGTGGCCGGAATATGAAGAAGCACTCGTGGCTGAAGATTTGGTGACACTGGTTGTACAAGTCAATGGGAAAGTACGTGACCGTTTGGAAATGCCTGCAGGAACCGACAAAGAAGAAGCAGAACGCCTGGCCCTGGCAGCCCCCAAAGTACAGACCTACTTGGAAGGCAAGCAAATCCGCAAAGTGGTTGTTGTACCTGAGCGCTTGGTCAATATTGTCTGCAGCTGAGCATACTAATCTTCTACGACTTTAACTTCTGAGGTGTCCGTCTCCTTAAGTTAGAAGCCAAATCCAAAAGTAAATATTAACACCCCTGCAAAAGCGCTTATATCAGTCGACTGTTTCTCTGCACTCGTCTTTGAAGCAGTATCTTCTGTTCCATCTTTCAGTGTAACTGTTATTTTATCACTCAATTTAGAGCCACCTTGAAACCAGTCTATTCCAAGGTA